>WNFP01000079.1_pt1 | contig 88280 bp, 85 predicted proteins | sample 5400201 | NCBI WGS metagenome assembly WNFP01 (sample SAMN13153355, study PRJNA577476) | soil metagenome | isolation source: 115 cm saprolite under Madrone tree | place: USA:California | collected 2016-06-14
CGACCAAAGCCAAGGCCGTGCCCGGAGTCATCGCCATCCTGACCGCCGCCGATCTCAAGCCCCTCAGCCTGCATTACATGCCGACGCTGGCTGGCGACGTGCAGGCCGTGCTGGCCGAGGAGAAGGTGCTGTTCCAGAACCAGGAAGTCGCCTTCGTCATCGCGGAAACCCGCGAGGCCGCCGCCGACGCGGTCGAACTGGTGGAGGTGGAATACGAATCTCTGCCGGTAATCGTCGATCCCTTCAAATCGATGGCCGCGGACGCCCCGGTCCTGCGCGAGGACATCAAGGACAAGACCGATGGCGCCCACGGCAAGCGCAAGCACTACAACCATATCTTCGAGTGGGATGTCGGCGACCGGGAGGGCACCGATGTGGCCTTCAAGAAGGCCGAGGTGACGATCAAGGAACTGATCTCCTACCAACGCGTCCATCCCTGTCCGCTGGAGACCTGCCAGTGCGTTGCCTCCTTCGACAAGATCAAGGGCGAGTTGACCGTCTGGGGGACGTTCCAGGCGCCTCATGTGATTCGCACTGTCGCCTCGCTGATTTCCAAGATCCCCGAGCACAAGATCCATGTCATCGCGCCGGATATCGGCGGCGGATTCGGCAACAAAGTCGGCGCATATCCCGGCTACATCTGCTCGGTGGTCGCCTCCATAGTCACCGGCCGGCCGGTCAAATGGGTCGAGGACCGCATCGAGAATCTCTCCAGCACGGCCTTTGCCCGCGATTACCACATGACGACGGAAATCGCCGCCACCAAGGACGGGCGGGTCACGGGCCTCAGGGTACATGTGCTGGCCGACCACGGCGCCTTCGATGCCTGCGCCGATCCGACCAAGTGGCCGGCGGGCTTCGTCAATATCGTCACCGGCTCTTATGATTTTCCAGTGGCCCATATCGGAGTCGACGGCGTCTATACCAACAAGGCGCCGGGCGGTGTCGCCTATCGCTGTTCCTTCCGCGTGACGGAGGCCGCCTATTGCATCGAACGGGCCATGGACATCCTGGCCCAGAAGCTGGGCATGGATCCGGCGGAACTGCGCATGAAGAACTTCATCCGGCGCGAGCAATTCCCCTATCAATCGGCGCTCGGCTGGGAATACGATTCGGGTGACTATCACACCGCCATGAAGAAGGCGATGGATACGGTCGGCTACACCAAGCTGCGCGAGGAGCAGAAGGACAGGCAGGCCGCCTTCAAGCGCGGCGAAACCCGTGAGCTGATGGGCATCGGGGTTGCCTTCTTCACCGAGATCGTGGGCGCCGGGCCGTCGCGCAATTGCGACATCCTGGGCATCGCCATGTTCGATTCCTGTGAAATCCGCATTCATCCCACAGGCGCGGTGATCGCCCGCATGGGCACCAAGTCGCAAGGCCAAGGCCATGAAACGACGTATGCCCAGATCCTGGCGACCGAGCTCGGCATCCCCGCCGACGATATCGCGGTGGAGGAAGGCAATACCGATACGGCGCCCTATGGTCTCGGCACCTACGGCTCGCGCTCGACGCCGGTCGCCGGCGCCGCCACCGCCATGGCGGCGCGCAAGATACGGGCCAAGGCCCAGATGATCGCGGCCCATCTGCTGGAGGTATCCGAATACGACGTGGAATGGGACATCGACCGCTTCCGCGTCAAAGGCATTCCCGAGCGCTTCAAGACCATGAAGGAGATCGCCTGGGCCGCCTACAACCGGGTGCCGCCGGGCATGGAGCCGGGTCTGGAGGCGGTGAACTACTATGACCCGCCCAACATGACCTTCCCCTTCGGCGCCTATATCTGCATCGTCGACGTGGATGTGGACACGGGCCAGACCAAGGTCCGCCGCTTCTATGCGCTGGACGACTGTGGCACGCGGATCAATCCCATGATCATCGAAGGCCAGGTCCACGGCGGGTTGACGGAGGCCTTCGCCATCGCCATGGGCCAGGAAATCCGCTACGACGAAACCGGCAACATCACCGGTCCGTCGCTCATGGATTATTTCCTGCCGACGGCTGTGGAGACGCCGAAATGGGAGACCGACTGGACCACCACGCCCTCGCCCCATCATCCCATCGGCGCCAAGGGCGTGGGCGAGAGCCCGAACGTCGGCGGCGTGCCCTGTTTTGCCAATGCGGTGAACGATGCTTTCAAATTCCTGGGCTCGACCCATATTTCCATGCCGCATGACAATTGGCGGACATGGACGGTGGCCGAGAAATTGGGCCTGCATGGATAGCAGTCGAGGCCAAGCGCATCACCCCCACCCCGGCCCGCCCCCATCGAGGGGGCGGGGGAAGAAGAAGGGCGCCGCTTTCGACTCCCTTCCCCCTTGCGGCGCGATGTCGACAAGGTAGGGCGCCCGATGACACTCACACGAGAACAGATCGCCGAGCGGCTGCTGACGGTGGGTTATGTGGCCGAGCGCGATCTGGCCATGGCCCTTTGGCTCATGGATTACCTGAAGCGCCCGCTGCTGTTGGAGGGCGAGGCGGGCGTAGGCAAGACGGAGGTGGCCAAGGCGCTGGCCGCCCTCCACGAGACGGAGTTGATCCGCCTGCAATGTTATGAGGGGCTGGACCAGAACACCGCTCTTTACGAGTGGAACTATCAGCGCCAGCTGCTGGCCATCAAGGCCCGCGAGGGCGCGGGCGAAACCGCCGACGCCATCGAGGAACACATCTTTTCGGAAAAATACCTGCTCGAACGGCCGCTGTTGGCGGCGATCCGGCGCCCGCGCCCGCCAGTGCTGCTGGTCGACGAAGTGGATCGCGCCGATGAGGAGTTCGAGGCCTTTCTTCTCGAACTGCTGTCGGACTTCCAGGTCAGCATTCCGGAGCTGGGGACGGTGACCGCCGTCTCGATTCCCCGGGTGGTGCTGACATCGAACGGCACGCGGGAATTGTCGGACGCGCTACGCCGGCGCTGTCTCTATCACTATGTGGATTTCCCCGATGTCGATCGGGAAGCCCGCATCATCCTGACTCGGCTTCCAGCCATCGATAGTGGCCTCGCCCAGCAGGTGGCCCGCATGGTGGCCTCCATCCGCAAGGAGGATTTGCGCAAGGTGCCGGGCGTGGCCGAAACGCTGGATTGGGCTGCCACCTTGGCCGGGCTCGGCGTGCATGATCTGCGCCAGGAGCCTGAGGCCGTCCAGGAAACCTTGATCTGTCTGCTGAAGACCCAGGAAGACCGCGCCCGGGTCACTCGTGAGGTGACGGACCGGCTTCTGGGAAAAGTCGCCTGATGAGCCCGTCTCCGGCCAGGAACCCAGCATGAGCATCGGCGTCAGCATTCGCCGGCAGCTGGCGGGTTTCGTGCGTACTCTCCGCGACAGCGGCTTCGCGGTCGGGTTGGCCGAGACGCGCGATGCTTTGACGATTCTTGCTTCGCCGGCGGCAAGGCGGCCAACCTCGCTGTCGGCGGCCTTGCGCGCCCTCTTCTGCGCGACCCATGAGGATTGGCAGCGCTTCGACGAAATCTTCCAGGCCTACTGGCTGGGGCGCGGCATGCGCCGTCGCCAGCAGGTATCCGGCAGCCCGACCGGGCGGCGCAAGGCTCAGCGCCAGTTCTCCGCCCCGGGCGTGCCGCAAGAACAACCCGGCCTGCCCGATCACACCGAGCGGCGCGAGGGTCCGGAGAACGACAACCCGGCCGATGGCCGCGGCCGGCGCGGCGGCGCCACCCGATCCGAGAACCTGAGCGCCACCGACCTGCGCCATATCGCCGATCCGGATGACGTCGCCGCCGCCCACGACCTTGCCGAACGCCTGGCGCGCAGAATGCGCGCCCGGCTGTTGCGCCGCGAGCGACCGCGCCGCCAGGGCCGACGCCTCGATCTTAAGGTGAAGCCCCTGCGCCTCGTCATCCTGCTCGATGCGTCGGGCTCCATGAGCCTCTACACGGCCTTCTTCGTGCGCTTCATCCATGGGGTGGTGGATACCTTTGCCGAGGCGGAGGCCTTCGTTTTCCATACCCGCTTGGCCCATGTTTCCGAATCCCTGCGCGAGCGCGACGTGACGCGGGCTATCGCCCGCCTATCGCTCATGGCCCAGGGGATGGGTGGCGGCACGCGCATCGGCGAAAGCCTGGCCACGTTCAACCGCTGGCATGCCAAGCGCGTCATCAATTCGCGCACGGCCGTGATGATCGTCTCCGACGGCTACGATACCGGCGAGCCCGAAAAACTGGCCCGTGAGATGCGCCGATTGCGCCGGCGCTGCCGGCGTATCATCTGGCTGAACCCCCTGATCGGCTGGGAGGGCTATGCCCCCGAGGCGCGTGGCATGCAGGCAGCCTTGCCCTATATCGATCTCTTCGCCCCGGCCCATAATCTGGCGAGCCTGGCCGCGCTCGAGCCTTATCTGGCGAGGGTTTGATGGATCGCGAGCACGCAACCGATATCCTGGATCTGGTTTCGGCCATGAAGGCGAAGGGCCAGCCTTTCGCGCTCGCGACCGTGGTGCGCACCGTGGCCGTCACCGCCGCCAAGGCCGGCGCCAAGGCGGTGATCCGCCCGGACGGCACGGTGACGGAGGGGTGGATCGGTGGCGGTTGCGCTCGGGCCGCTGTGGTCAAGGCGGCCAGGGAGGCGCTCAGCGACGGCCAGCCGCGCCTCGTCTCGGTGCAGCCGCCCGACGTGCTTCAGGAGCAGGGAATCCGGGCCGGCGACGAACGCGCCGGCATTCGCTTTGCCAAGAACATGTGCCCGAGCCAGGGCACCATGGATATCTTCGTCGAACCAGTGCTGCCGCGCCCAGAGATCGTCATCTGCGGGTCCAGTCCCGTGGCGCTGGCGGTTGCCGATCTCGGCCGGCGCGTCGGATTCGCCGTCGCGGTCTGTGCGCCAGCGGCCGAGCAAGCCGCCTTCCCCGAGGCAGACGCCCGTATCGAGGACTATGCCCTGCCGCCCACCGGCGAGCATGTCCGATTCATCGTCGTCTCGACCCAAGGCCGGGGCGACGAGGCGGCGCTTCAGGCGGCGCTGGCCGCCGAATCCGCCTATGTCGGCTTCGTCGGCAGCCGCAAGAAGGCGGCGGCCTTGAAGGCAGCGCTGGCCCAGCGCGGCGTGGAGCCGGCACGGCTGCAGAAGATGAAGGCGCCAGCCGGTCTGGATCTCGGCGCCATCACCCCGGAGGAGATCGCCATCTCGATCGTGGCGGAAATCGTCGCCGCGCATCGCCGGGGCCATCCCCGGGGAAGTGCAGTGCCCGCATGACAAGGCTGCCATCCGGGCCCCTGCCGATGTGGCTGTTCTGCGTCAGCGGCATGGCGCTGGGTCTGGCGATCGATTGCCGGTCGGTGACGCCGGCCGCACTCGCCAGTCTTTGCACGGCCGGGACAGGCTCATTGCCGGCCGGATTCGCTCGCCATCTGGCCCAGCTGCCGGCGACCAATATCGGCATGCTGCTGGGCGGCCTCGCCGCGCTCGGGTTGGGTGGACCGATAAGCGAACCCATCATTCGGATGAATCTGGCCTGCAACGCTTTCATGCTTATCGGCATGTCGCTGGCCGGCTGTATGGGGCCGGCGCTGGCGGCGCGGCTTGGCATCGAGTGGAGCGCCGGCGTCATGATGGCGGCCATGACCGCCGGGATGACGTTGGGCATGATGGCGGCGACGGCGGTTGGCCGCCTCGCTACCCCACCACCTCAGGAATTCAGATACAGACGCTGGCCAGCGGCGGAAAGCCGTTGAACCCGACCGCGGAATAGGTGGTCGTGTAGGCGCCGGTCGCCAGAATCCAGACGCGATCGCCCGGCTTGAGGGCCAGCGGCAGCCGGAGATCGGTCTTCTCGTAAAGGATATCGGCGCTATCGCAGGTCGGCCCGGCGAGGACGACGGGACCGGTTTCGCCGCCGTCATGGGGCGTTAGAATGCGATAGCGGATCGCCTCGTCCATGGTCTCGGCCAGGCCGTGGAACTTGCCGATGTCGAGATAGACCCAGCGTCGCCCGTCGCTGCCGCCCTTCTCGGCGACCAACACCACCTCGCTCTGGATCACGCCGGCATCGCCCACGATGCCGCGGCCGGGTTCGACGATGATCTCGGGCAAGGCCACGCCGAACCGTCGCCGGACCGCTTCGCGGATCGCCTTGCCGTAGAGCTCGATGGCCGGCACGTCGCTGTGGTAGCGCGAGGGAAACCCGCCGCCGACATTCACCATCCGCAGATGCACCCCGCGCGCGGCGAGCCTGGCGAACAAGGCCGCGGTGGTTGCCAGCGCCTTGTCGTACTGGGCCAGATCAGTCTGCTGGGAGCCGACATGGAATGAGACGCCGTAAGCATCGAGCCCGAGCGCCTGGGCACGGACCAGCAGATCCTCGGCCATCTCCGGCTCGCAGCCGAACTTGCGGGAAAGGGGCCATTCGGCGCCCTCGCACTCCATCAGGACACGGCAATAGACCTTGGCACCGGGCGCACTTGTGGCGAGCTTCGCCAATTCGGCCTGGCTGTCGAAGGCGAATAGCCGCACGCCCTTGGCAAATGCGGCCGCGATGTCGCTTTGCTTCTTGATGGTGTTGCCATAGGAAATGCGCTCAGGTGTTGCACCTTGGGCGAGGCAGAGATCGATTTCTCCCATGCTGGCCGTGTCGAAACTGGCACCGAGCTTGGTGAGGCGCGCCAGAATTTCCACCGCCGGATTGGCCTTCACGGCATAGAACAGACGAGCGCGCGGCAGCGAGCCGGCAAGCTGGCGGTAGTTGTGTTCGACCAGGTCTAGATCCAGCACCAAGCAGGGCGAAGGCAGCTCGGCGGTTTCGAGGAAACGGGCGACCCGCGGCGGCATGCCGCCGCGCTCGGCCGGCAATTCCGGCAGATGCACCAGCGCCAGCGGCGCCTTCTTGCGCGGGGCGCGAGGCGCCGGAGAAGCGCTGTGGGGCTTTTCGGATAGGCGCGAACGGGCACGGCGGCCCGGATGGGAAGCGAACATCGTAAACACCCTTTAAGACCCGGCTGCTTCACCGGCGTTATCAAAAAGGACGCTTCCGTCGTTGCATAAACCAACTGGGGCCAGCGGCACGTGCGTGTGCGTCTTGTGGGTGCATCTAGTATCACCCGTGCCGCGCCGCAACAAGACGAGATTTAAAAATTCTTCGACGGAAGGCCTCCACCGGCCCGGGCTCAACGGGCACTCCTCATCCGTTCACGGCCCGCTGGCCGACCACGTCCCCCCAGCCACATGTTGGGCCTTTCGCAAGCGCCGGCGGATTTCGCGGGGATGCCATTGCCAAAGATGAAGCGGCCGAACGAAGGAGGCATCGCCGCTGCGGTGCTGCGCGCGTCGGACGAGGGTTCGCTGAGCGACGATATCGCATAGGCGGCAGAAAGGTTCGCGCGACGCAATCTGCATCATCTTTTGAAATCCGGCGCTGAAGCCCGCCGACTTCCATTGGAAGTATTCCTGATAAGCGGCATCGTTCCCGTTGAGAAAGTTCAGGTACTCGGCCAATTCCGCGGGGCCGGAGAAATCGTCGGCATTGATGAAGCTTTTTTCGCCGGGTGCGAACTCGGCGACGTTGGAGGCGCCGCGATAGACCGGGACTGTACCGGCCACGAGCGGATCGAAGAACTTCTCGCTCACATAATCGGCCGACAGGGAATTCTCGAAGCTCAGACAGAACTTATAGCGCGAAATGACGTCCAGCTTGGTCTGCCGGCCCGTATCGGGTCCATCGACTTTCTGATTGGGCGTGATCCTGCCGTAGGAATCGACCCGGACCCTTTTCATCAACTCGTGGAGGTAGGGGTAGCGCCTGCTGCGGTCATAGCGCGAGGATTGAAAAAGGACGGCGGGGGCGCTTTCACGCTTGGGTGGCGCGGGCGCCAGAAGCCGGTCTGCGGGGCTGGGCGGAAAGGCCGTCGGCGGAAGATAAGGACACCAGACATCGGCGTCGCGCCGATAGGTCATGGTGAGATCGAAGTGGCGCATGAAACGGGCGCTTCGCATCGTGGGTATGGTGACGTCGCTTTCGAGGCTCCAGGCTACCCACAGTTGGCCCGGGTATTTTCGCGCTTCCCAGATCCGCTGACAGGCGGGCAGGTGGATGACCACGGCATCGGCTTCGGCCATGCGAGCCCGATCGCTGGTGAATTCGCAAACCCCCCGGCATTCCAGGCCGCTGGTATCGGGGAATTCCGTGAAGAACGGATTGAAGAACAAGACGAGCGGCGCGCCCATGGCGATCAGGCAAGGGGCCGTCGGCTGCGGACAAGACGCCGGAGGAGGCCGGGCAGTGCGCTCGCCCGTTCGCCGGGCAGGATATGGCGCACGAAACCCAGAACCATGAGACGCAGAATCACCAGGGTCGAGACGATCATCCAGACGAAGGCCAAGGCGGTGGAGATGGGCGGCGGATTGTTGGGAAGGCGCATCATCAGGAAGAACGGCGCGTGGAGCGGACTGAAGCTGAGCAGCGTGGCGATCAGGCCATTGGGCTCGTTATAGACGAATGTGACGAACCCCAGCGGCGCGAAGAGAAGGAACAGCAATGGCCCCAGATAGGACTGCGCCTCCTGGAAGCTGCGCGCCATGGCGCCAACGCCCAGGAAGATGGTCGTATGGATCGCCAGGCCGCAGACGAAGCAGAGGGCCATGGCGGGGAGATCGCCCAGCGCATGGGCGCGCGTCAGGGCGGCGGCGATCTCGCCGGGGGAGGAATGGGAGAGCAGCGACATCGCCCCGCCGGCGCCCAGAACCCAGCCGGACATCAGAATAACCGCCGCCCCGGCCGCGCCGAGCAATTTGCCCGCCATAAGCCGATAGGGGCTGGTGGAAGCCAGAATCATCTCGATGACCCGGTTCGACTTCTCCTCGATCACCGCCATGAGCAGCATGCTCGAGATCGAGAGAATGGCGACGAGAAGCAGCAGGGCGACGCCGAAGGGCAGCATGATGCGCAGGATATCGCCCTTGGTCACGACGCCGTTGTCAGTCGCGTTCAAAGGGTTGAAACGCTGGAGCGCCACCGTCGTATCCAGCAGCTTGTGGGCGAACGTCGGATCGAGCCCCGTCTGGGCGGTGGCCTGGAGCCGCAATTCATCGAGAAGCGTGCGGCGCAGGAAGTTCTGGGCGATCGGATCGGTCTGGTTCTGGCCCCAATAGTCGATTCGCGGCGCATCCAGGGAGAAGCCGGCGGGAATGACGGCAAGCGCGAAGAGGGATACGGGGCCGCCCGGCGTCGCTACCCTCATCTCGCCCTTGAGGACGGGCAGCAGCGCCGCCCGGTCATGGGCCTTGGCCGCCGCAGCTAGTTCGGGCGGCAGATCGACGCGTTGCAGATCCGCCAGGGGCGCAACAAAGGGCGCCGCATCGGGACGCAGCAGCGGGCGGATCATGGACAACAGGCCGGCGCTGCCGCCGGCGTCGGCGAAGCGTGCGATGGTCGCCGGGTCGTTGGCATCGCGGTTCAGCAGATCCGCCAGCTCAGGTGATCGGCGCGAGAGCAAACTGTGATTCACATTTGCGTCGGCCCAAGCGGCAATGGCCTGGAAGGTCGCGTGCTCGGCGTCCGTTGCCAGCGCCCGGTCGATGGCGCCGCCGAATCGCCCTGTTTCATCGACCACGGCGAAATAGCGCAGGGATTTGGTCTCGCTGGCCACATGCTGAAGCACCCCGCCAAGGACGAACCAGGCGGGAATGAAAAACAACGTCAGGAGGAAGCCGCGGGTGCGGATGTATTGCAGAAACTCCCGCCGGGCGATGATGAAGATGTCGCTCACGCCGCCGCCTCTCCGGTCGCCGGCGCGATATCTGCCGTGCCGGTGCCGCCGGCCACGGCCACGAAAACTTCGTGCAGCGTTGGTTCGGAGGCATCGAAGCGCGTCGGAGTCACGCCGCGGGCAACGCAAGCAGCCAGCAATACGCCCGGCTCGGTATCCTGGGCCAGGATCGCTTCCCAGGCATGCCGGCCCGGTCCGGGCGCTTCGAGGCGGCCGACCCCCGGGATGCCCGCGAGGAAGGAAAGATCGACGTTCGCGTCCAGCCGCACGCGGCGGGGGAGCAGCCGGCGCGCCTCCGCGATCGTTCCCTCGAAGGCCTTCCTGCCTCGGCGCAGGATGATGATGCGGCGGCAGAGACGCTCGGCATGCTGCATGGTGTGGGTGGAGAAGATGGCGCTGCGGCCGGCTCTTGCCTGGTCGCGGATGATATCCTCGATCACCTGCTGATTGAGGGGATCGAGACCGGAAAAGGGTTCGTCGAGAATCAGGAACTCCGGTTCATGGGCGATGGCCGCGGCGACCTGCACCTTCTGGGCCAGGCCGCGCGACAGATTCTCGATGCGCGTTCGCGCGACATGGGCGAGCCCAAGCCGGTCCAGGATATCCCGCGCCTTGCGTCGCGCGAGGTGTGCCGGCAATCCCTTGAGCCGGGCGAAGAACACCACTGCCTCCACGGCCCGCATCCGCTTATAGAGGCCGCGCTCCTCCGGCAGATATCCCAGGCGCGGCAGGGCTTCGCGCGACCAGGGCGCGCCGAACAGGCGGATCGCGCCGGCGTCCGGCTTCAAGAGGCCCAGGATCATGCGCATGGTGCTCGTCTTGCCGGCACCGTTGGGGCCCAGAAACCCCAGCACCTCGCCGGGCTCCACGGTAAAGCTCAGAGCGTCGACGGCTTTGAATTCGCCATAGGACTTGGTGAGCCCCGCCACGTCGAGAACGGGGAGGCTCATGCCGATTTGCGCGCTTGCCAGCCCGAATTCGGGCCGGGCTGGGAGATGATTGAAGACATCGTCGGACTCGCAGCCGTGGATCCTGGCGCGATCCTTTCGGGAAATTGTGCCGCCGTCGACAAGATTTGCGCGCTCCGAGGCGAAGCGGATATCCCAGCCGCCACTTTGTGTTATTTATCGAATTATATCAATGATCTAGACAAAGATATTGTATCATACCCACGTTTCTACCCACGTTCCGATTGATGGCAGATCACTCCCGGGTGTCTCAACCGGGCCAACTGCGCCAGCCATCGCCCGGACGTACTGCTCGCAACGGAAGTTAGGCACTTTTCATTGTTAGTGCTCTTTTCGGTGGGTCCCTCTGAGGGCAGGCTGTGCGTCGAAAAGCGCATCAATGATCGGGCATTCCGGTATCCGATCTCCAGTGCATCGCGCCGAAGTATCTGCCATCACTCGCGCGAGCCGGCGCAGATCAGCGATCTTCCGGCGAATCTCTGCCAGGTGCTCTAGCGTCATTGCGCGCACCTGGGCGCAGGTATAGGCGTGCCCGTCAACCAAGTGTAGCAGTCCGCGCAGCTCATCAAGGCTGAAGCCGAGTTCGCGGCCGCGTCGAACAAAGCTCAGCCGCTTGAGATTCTCCGGTCCGTAGATGCGATAGTTTCCGCTGGTGCGACCGGGCTTCGGCATGACCCCGATCTTCTCGTAATAGCGAATTGTCTCGATATTGACGCCACTGCGTTTCGACAATGCGCCGATCGAAAGCTCATCGACGACCTTCATGGCTCGCCTCGCGATACTGTGAACAGGACTCTCTTGAGCCTGTAGCCGCTACAGGGTCTAGGGTAACGATACGTTACCTGTAGGAGATCGGCAATGATGGCCCCAGACAACGTGAAAGTGTCTGCCCATGAGGCAGAAAAACCAGGGGGATGGAGACCGAGCGGCGCTGCGGTTCTGTCGATCGGCGGCATCCTGGGCGGACTGGCGGCAGCTTCCTGCTGCGTGGTTCCATTCCTGCTGTTTCTCGCTGGTATCGGCGGGGCATGGATTGCCAATCTGACCGCGCTTGAGCCCTACCGTCCCTATTTCGCAGCCGCCGCAATCGGCTGCATCCCGTGATCGTCCTAATCGCCCTCGTGTCCCCATACGTCATCGCTCGCTACCTATGATCGGAAGGAGATGGCCATGAAACATCGCTTAATGCTTGCTGCAATCGCGCTCCTGATGCTGGCTCCATTCTCGGCGTGGGCCGGGGAGCAGACCGTTGTGCTCAACGTCCATCATGCTAGCTGCGCTCTGTGCCCACCGATCGTGAAATCGGCGCTGGAACGGGTGACCGGCGTGAAGACGGTCACCGTCTCGCAGCCCAACGAGATGGCGGATGTCGCGGCCAAGGTGACGTTTGACGACGGTGTTGCAAGCGTCCCGACCCTGATCGCAGCGACAACGAATGCCGGCTATCCGGCGGAATTAGCGAAGTAGTTAGGTAGTCTGTATGTCCGGCGCAAAGTGCCTTGGCAATGATTGCTGCAGCCTGAAAGCAGCTGAGGACCAAATCAACCTCGACGACGTGACCGCTCGCACCGTGGGGGCCTTCCCTGTTCTCAACTTGCTCGAGCAGCGCGTGTCCCTGGAATTGTATCGCCTCTTAGCCGAGGGCCAGGCAGTCCCGCGCGGCACGTTGGCGCAGAGACTGGGAATCTCAGTGGAGACTGTCAACGGGATCCTCGACCGCTGGCCAGGCGTTTTTGCAGACTCGCAACGGCGGATCGTCGGCTATTGGGGGTTGGCCCTTCCTGCCGCCTACGCGAGCCGGCACCAGCTTACGATAGGCGGCCGGAAACTTTCCGCCTGGTGCGCCTGGGATACACTCTTCCTACCGCAGCTTCTGGGCCAATCGGCGGAGATCGAGTCCGCCTGCCCGACTCAGGGCACTACGGTACGCTTAACTGTGTCACCGGAGCGGGTGGAACGCGTCCAACCTGTCGGCGCCCGTATGTCCTTCCTCCTGCCGGACGCCGCAGCGGTTCAGAAGGACGTTGTAAGCACATTCTGCCACTTCATCCACTTCTTCGCGTCGCGCCAAGCCGGCGAAAGCTGGGCCGCGCAACACTCAGAGACATTCCTGCTGTCGATCGAGGAGGCGTACGTATTGGCTCGCCGGAAGAACGAATTGCAATACGGGGAGATTTTGCCGTGAACGTCGGACAGACCGTCGAAGCGAACGCCCGCGAAACGGAGTGTCAGGTATGACCGGGAGCCAGGAAGGCCTATCAATGGCCGATCTCGTGGTAATTGGAGCGGGCTCCGCGGGATTCGCGGCCGCCATTCGCGCTGCGGAGCTGGGTGCGCGGGTAACCCTGATCGGCCACGGGACGATCGGCGGAACCTGCGTAAATGTCGGCTGTGTGCCCTCCAAGACACTGATTCGAGCTGCAGAGGCTTTGCATGGCGCAAACGCCGCTGCGCGGTTCGCCGGGATCGTCGGTGAAGCGAAATTGCGCGATTGGTCGGCCGTGATCCAGCAAAAGGACGAGCTTGTCTCATCGCTGTGTCGGAGCAAGTACGTCGATGTGTTGCGACAGTACAACACGATTTCCTACGTTGAGGATCGGGCGCGGTTTACGGCACAGGGAGTCAAAGTCAACGGCACTCTTATCAACTCCGAACGCAGCATCATTACGACAGGCGCGTCGCCGGCTGCTCCGCCGATCGCGGGCATCGACGGCGTACGCTGGTTGGACAGCACGGGCGCGTTGGAACTGGACAAGCTCCCGGCATCGCTGCTCGTGATCGGGGGTGGCTTTGTCGGCTGCGAGCTTGGGCAGATGTTCGCCCGCGCCGGCGTGCATGTGACGATCGTCTGCCGGTCGGAGCTATTGCCTGATGCTGAGCCGGAGATCAGCGAGGCACTCGCGATGTACTTGCGGGCAGAGGGCGTCGGGGTCCGTTGTGGCATTGCCTATGACGCGATCAGGCAGGAGGCGCAAGGCGTCACCTTGATGTTGCGAGATTCCGAAGGGCGGAGCGACACCATCGAAGCCGAGCGCGTGCTAGTGGCGACGGGGCGCCGCCCGAATACTAGGGACCTCGGATTGGCCGATGTCGGCGTCGATCTCGATTCGCACGGCGCCATTAGGGTCGACGATCGGATGCGCACGACGCGAAGCGGCGTCTATGCCGCAGGCGATGTAACCGGCCGCGATATGTTTGTATACATGGCGGCCTACGGTGCGAAGATTGCAGCAGAGAACGCGCTCAATGGCGACGGCCGCCGCTACGACAATATCGCCATGCCCGAGGTCACGTTCACCGATCCGCAGGTCGCGAGAGCCGGGATGACAGAGGCTCAGGCGCGGGTGCGTGGAATACTCGTTCGTAGCTCAGTGATAGGGCTCGATCAAGTCCCACGGGCACTCGCCGCCCGCGATACTAGAGGCCTTGTGAAGCTGGTCGCCGAGCAAGAGACGGGGCTGTTGCTCGGCGCGCATATGTTGGCGCCTGAAGCTGGGGATAGCATCCAGACAGCGGCTCTCGCCATTAGGCAGGGAATGACCGTGACCGACCTCGCTGAAACCATCTTCCCCTATTTGACGACAGTCGAGGCGCTCAAACTCGCCGCGCTCGCCTTTTTTAAGGATGTTGCGAAGTTGTCGTGTTGCGCTGGGTAAGGGTAATTTCCTCCCGGTAAGCGGAGGTATTCATGACAAAGAAATACGATCTTGTCGTGATCGGGACAGGAACGGCGGCTCAAGTGGCTGCCTTGAAATGCCGTTCAGCGGGATGGCGGGTGGCCGTAATCGACCACCTGCCCTTCGGGGGCACCTGCGCGCTACGCGGCTGCGACCCGAAGAAGCTGCTGGTAGGCGCGGCGGAGGCGATCGACCATACACGGCGTATGCGCGGCAAGGGCGTTGCAGGGGGCCAGCCAGCGATCGGGTGGGGCGAGCTTATCAAATTCAAGCGCGGCTTCACCGAGCCGGTGCCGGCGATGATGGAGAAGAGCTTCGCGAAAAACGGCGTCGACGCATATTACGGTCGCGCATGCTTCCGCAGCCCTCAGTCGGTCGAGGTCGCAGGTGAGGTTCTCGATGGCCGCTTCGTTCTGATCGCCGCCGGGGCGGTCCCGATGCGCCTCGGCATACCGGGCGAGGAGCATATCATCACGAGCACCGAGTTCCTTGAACTCGATCAGCTGCCGGCGCGGATCGTGCTGGTGGGTGGGGGCTACATCGCCGCCGAATTCTCGCACATTGCCGCCCGCGCGGGCGCGAAGGTCACCGTCCTTCAGCGCGCCGACCAGATGCTGACCCAGTTCGATCCGGACCTCGTCGGCTGGCTCATGGAGAAGTTCCGAGAAATTGGCGTCGAGGTGCTGCTCAACACGCGCGTCACGGCGGTCGAGAAAAACGCGGGCGCCTTCGCGGTTCGCGGGTTGTCGAACGGGAAGGATGAGGTGTTCACGGCCGATCTCGTCGTGCACGCGGCGGGGCGCGTGCCGGAGCTTGAGCCGCTCGACCTCGCCGCGGGGGGCGTTGAAATTGAGAAGGGTCGCCTCAAGCTCAATGAGTTTCTGCAAAGCATATCCAACCCGGCGGTCTACGCAGCTGGCGACTCAGCGTCCAACGGGCCGCCGCTGACGCCGGTGGCGAGCCACGACGCGAAGGTGGCAGCCGAGAACATGCTACACGGCAACCGGCAGAAGCCGAACTATCTAGGCGTGCCGAGCGTCGCCTTTACGATCCCGCCCATCGCCTCCGCGGGTTTCGGCGAAAGGCAGGCGCGCGAACAGGGGATCAAGTTCCGGATGCAGCACCAGAAGGCGACGGACTGGCACACGGCAAGGCGCGTTGCCGAGGCCGTCTACGGTTTTAAGGTGCTCGTCGAAGAAGAGACGAACCGCATTCTCGGCGCACATCTTGTCGGACCGCATGTCGACGAGGTCATCAACGTCTTCGGGCTGGCGATCCGCCTGGGCCTGACGGCAGAGGATCTCAAGAGCGCAATCTTCGGCTATCCGACTGGCGCCTCCGACATCGGCTACATGCTGTGAGCGCTCGGGGAGATTGCTTGGATCAGAGAGGAACGATGGCGTTGATGCGGCCCGGACCGGCACCAGTTCCGGTATCGGCGCCGCGACCTCTTCGGGTCAAACTCGGAAGTTCGCAGGTCCCGTATGTAACGCCAGCTTGATGGATGACCACCGAACAGGATGTTGACCAACCAAAAGCTTCTGTGCACTGGACTTTGCGGCACCGTCACGGCCGCGGTTTGCTGGTTGACCCCGCTCCTCGTCTTTACCTTGAGTGCTGTTGGCCTGCCAGGGTCGCGGGTGTGGGTCGATAACATCGCGGCCCCGGCCCTACCGATTTTCATGGGGCTAACCATGTACGCGCTCGTGCGAATGGGCCGGCTTAGGATTGTCAGTCGTGGCTGCTGCTATGTACCGATTCCCGAAGAGCTGCGAATCCCGCCCGCCGACAAATAAACAAACGATCTGATTGAAGTTCATTAGCGTGGCGATGCGGCGGGACAGGCCCGGCGTGCTCGCCAACACGGCATTCGCACAACCGCACGAGTTTCGCGATCGTGCTGTTGGGCGTTCCACGGTACCGCAGGAAGCAGGGACGGAACTGATATTCTTGTTACCCCGCAATCATCCCATCACCTACGCGTTTAGCCGTTTCACAGATGAGCGTGGCCTTCACGAGATTGAGACTCTTGGCGCTCACCTGACATTCTCGTTTGATTCGGCAACCGATACGCTTGCGATACGCGCGTCTAGCTCCACCGATTTGCCCCATCCTGGTGGACGGTCTGCCATGTTGCAAGACGCAGATGGAAAGAAAGCTTTATTTTGTCGAGTGTTCGTCAACGGTCTGGGACTTGGAAAAACCGCTGTGGACGCTAGTGCGGCGGATATCCCAGCCGCCCGCCTCAGTCGCTATTTTGCTGAGCTAGAGGATTTTGTTCTACGGCGTCGCCGGCGCGCCTGCCGGCTGGGAGGGCACAGGCTTCCAACCGGCGCTGCAGCTTTGAACGTAGGGATAAAAGCCTCGCGGATTGTCGCAATAATACCAGTACTGAACCGGCGCCGGGCCGGGCGGCGGGGCCTGCTGCTGTACGACTGTCGTCGGCGGCGCCGGCGGGTAATAGGGCGGCGCATAGCTGTAGGCGGAATAGGGATATGGATAAGCATAGGGCGCCGCGTAGGCATAGTACGGGTACGGATAAAAGGCAGGAAAGCCGAAGAACAGGCCGAATCGCGAACCGCCCCAGCAGCAGCCGCCGTGCCAGCCCCCATGCCAGCCGCCGCCATGCCATCCGCCCGCGTCGGCCGGCGCAGGCAGCAACAGAGCGCCGCCGGCCACAACGAGTGCCGCGGCCAATGGCCGCATGACCCGTGCCAGGATTGAAGCGAGGGCATTGCGCATGGCGATCTTTCTCCGGTTGTCCGGCCGTGAGTTCAAGCGGGCAAGGCCCGCTCCGTCATGCCTATCACTTAGTCCCGTCAGGCAACCGAATCAAGCCGGGCGCGGCTGCCTTGGGCAGCCGGCGCGTCAGAGTCGGCACGGGCGTAAATCCGGCCGAAGCGGTTGGCCAGAAACAGCGCCAGGGGGATGTCTTCCTGGCGAACGAATCCCCTGGTCGGCAGGTGACCGCTGGCGAGCAGATCCAGCGCGGCGCAGATGCCGGCGGCCGTGGTGATCTGGATGGCGCTCAGATGCGAGCCGTCCCTGACTTGGCTGTAGATCTTGTTTGCATAGGTCTCCTGCATCAGGCGGCCCTGTTTCATGCCGCTCGCCGTCACGAAGACGATCACTACGTCTTGCAGGGTGGAGGGCAGCGCGTTTTCCAGGATGTCCTTCAGGATATAACGGCGTTCGCGCAGGCGCAGATCTTGAAGCAGCGCCTTCATGATGGCGGCATGGCCGGGATAGCGAATGGTCTTGTAGTTCAGATTGTCGACCTTGCCCTTCAGGGTCTCGCATAGGGAGCCGAGCCCGCCGGACGTGTTGAAGGCCTCGTAGGTCACCCCATCGAGGGCGAATTCCTCGCGCGCCTCCAGGGGCGGCACCTCGCGCAATTCTCCGTTCACGATGGCTTCGCAGGGCTCGCAGTATTCGTTGATGACGCCGTCGGTCGACCAGGTGAGATTGTAGTTGAGGGCGTTGGAGGGATACTGCGGCAAGGCGCCCACGCGCATTTTCAAGTCATGCAGCTCGTCGAAACTGCGCGCCATGTCATAGGCGGCGATGGTGATGAAGCCCGGGGCCAAGCCGCATTGCGGAATGAAGGCGCTCGCCGCGCCGTCGGCGAGCTTCGTGACATGGCGCGTGCTCGCCACATCCTCGGTGAGGTCGAGGTAATGGGCCGCACTCTCGCGCGCGGCATCGGCAACCTTGGTGGTCAGATGAAAGGGCGCAGCACTCAGCACCGCGTATTTGCCCTTGAGCAGGGACCGAAGCCGAAGCCCATCCTCCACATCCAGCCGAAACCGCGTCACGCCGGCAGGCGGGCGAAGCCGATCCAACTGGTCCTGTGATTTGTCGGTCAAGGTCACCCGGTAGTCGCCGGTGGCGGCCAGCATTTCCGCCACGGTGGAGCCGATTTTCCCAGCGCCGATGACGACGATGTCTTTCATGATTTTCCTCCCAGGATCGTGTTCATCATGGCAGCCGATTTTGGCAAATCGCAGAGGCATTTTGGCCAATTCGTCTTGTTTATTTGGTCGAAATGACCGAGCATATAGGCAGAATGCAGCTCGACGACACCGATCGGCGAATCCTCGCCTTGCTCCGGGAAAATGCCCGGGCCTCGAACGTCGAATTGGCGCACCGCGCCGGCATCTCCCGAACCACGCTTCAGGCCCGGATCGAGCGAATGGAGCGGGCGCGAATCATCGCCGGCTATACGATTCGGGACGGCGGCGAGCATGAACGCCAGGCGATCCGCGCCCATGTGATGATCACCGCGGCGCCGAAACTGGCGCCGGCGCTGGAAGCCGCCTTGCGGAAAACTCCCGAGGTGCGGACCCTTCATTCGGTCAGCGGCACTTTCGACATGGTCGCCGTGGTCATGGCCGACACCGTGGACGAGATGGACCGCCTCATCGACCGGATCGGCGCCCTGGACGGGGTGGAGCGAACCACCACCGCGATCATTCTCTCGACCCGCATCGATCGCTGAGCGGTTTGCCTCACGCGGAATGGCGAGATCGCCGTCGAGGGCGTGTCAGGCTCCGTCGCGCCAGCGCTTGCCTCGAGACCTCACCCGCTCCAGCCGGGCGCGGGTGGTTTCGTCCATGGCCGGCACGATATGGCCCTTCGGCTGTGGTGGTTCGCTACGCCAGCCGAGCGCGTTGAGCACGACAGGTGTCTCGTAGTAATCGGGTAGCAGCGCATTCAGCAGCCGGGCAAAAGCCTCGGGCGCCTCGCGTTGCACGGATTGCAGGATGTCGATCCGCCTCGTCTCGCTCGCCGCGGCGAAAGCGGGCGCATCGCCCGCCGCGCGCAGGATAGCCTGGAGGATCGGCTGCAAGGCTTCCGCATACTTGCCGAGATCGACGCCAGCGACACTTCCGGCGGGGAGAGTCTGCTCGCCGGCGGGCGCGGCGACTTCGCCCGGCAGCAATGTGTCGACCACGGCGCGCAGGAATTCCGGTGTCATGCGATCTCTCGCGCCAGATCCTCGGCGATCTTCAGTCCCAGCGCGCCGATGGTCGAACCCGGATTCACCGCGCCCACGGTGGGAAACAGGCTTCCGTCGGCGACCAGCAGATTGGGCAAGCCATGGCAACGGCCCCGCGCGTCGGTCACCGAGGTTGCGGGATCGCTGCCCATGCGCGCCGTGCCCAGCAGGTGCCAGCCGGTGACGGGCGCCAGGGCCAGCCGCTCGATGCGATAGGCGCCAGCCGCGCGCAGCACCTCCTCGGCGCGATCGAGGCCGAAATCGAGGCTCTGCCGGGAATGCGTCGATACGTTGTAGTCGAGGCGCACGCCCGGCAGCCCGTCGGCTTCGATCGCATTTGTCAGGCTGACCTTGTTATGCACTTCGGGAAGATCCTCGGCCTGCACCAGGATTACGATGGACCGGCGATGCTCCTCGCGCAGCTTGCCATAGGCCTCGCGACCCCAGGCGGGCTGCAGACGCATGGCCTGGACCAGCGGGGCGTTCTCGCGGGTCACCTGAAGGTGAATGCCGCGCTTGAAATCGCGATTGACGTCGGTTTCGTAGAACTCGTGGGAATATATTGCGCAGCCCACCGGTCCCACCGGGCCATCCAGCTCCTCGACGAACATGCCGCGCAGATATGCCGCGGGATGGAACATCAGGTTGCGCCCCAGGGCCGGACTCGCGACGCCCGAGGCCAGCAGCAATCGGGCCGTGCCGATGCCATTGCCGGCGGCCACCACATAGGATGCCGGCTGCCAATGGTCACGGCGGTCCGTTGTGCGATAGGCAACGCCGGTGGCACGTCCGCCCTCGATGACAATCTCCCGTGCGATGCAGTGGCTGCGAAGTTCGACGCCCTGGGCGATGGCCTTGGGCCAGTAGGTGGCGTCGGTCGAGGATTTGGCGCGATTGATGCAGCCGATCAGGCAGGGGCCGCAATGATTGCAGGCGGCCCGCCCGTCGTAGACGGCGGAATTGACGGCCGCATCCACCGGCCACCAATGCCAGCCCAGACGATCGAAGCCGCGCGCCGCGGCCATGCCGAGGCGACCCATGGGCAGCGGCGGCATGGGGCGCGCGGGCTTGGGTGGATAGGCGGGATCGCCGGCAAGGCCCGAGACGCCCATTTCGGCATCGTCTTGATCGTAGAAGGGCTCGAGATCGGCATAGCCGAACGGCCAATCATCGCCCACGCCATCCAGGCTGTGACAGCGGAAATCGGAGGGATGCAATCGGGGAAAATGCGCCGCCCAGTTGATGGTGGAACCGCCGACGCCGTTCCACATGAGGGGCTTGATGGCCGAATTCGAATCGTCGATGGGATAATCGGCCGAGGCGCCATTGATTCCCGACCTCAGGCGCAGATTGGGTGATGTCGCCCAGGGCCCCAAGGCCGCGCGCTGCCATTGGGGACCGCTGGCCGGCATCTGGGTGCGATCGACCCAGCCGCCGCGCTCCAGGCAGGCGATCCGCAACGAGGGCACACGCTCCGACAGGCGCTTGCAGAAGGCGGCCCCGCCCAGACCGGCACCCACCACCAGCACGTCCACGCCTTCATGCTTGACTGTCGGACCCGGCGCCATCACGTCGTCGTCTTCGCGCCCTTCGTGAGGTCCAGCTTCATGCCCAGATGGCTGCTCTCGAAACCGAGACGCTCGTAGAAGCGATGGGCATCACCCCGGGCGCGATCCGTCGTCAGTTGGACCAAGCCGCACCCCTGCTCCCGGGCGCGCTCGATGGCATGCTGGAACAGCGCCTCGCCGACCCCGCGGCTGCGATAGCGACGATCGACGCGCACGCCCTCGATCTGGGCGCGCGTCATGCCCAGGCGCGCGAGGCCGGGGATGAAGGCGAGCTGAAGGCAGCCGATCACCTCGCAGTTATCGATGGCCAGGATCACGCTGTTGGCGCCCTGGCGTTCCATGGCGGAAAAGGCGTCGCGATATTCCTTGGGCAGTGGATCTTCATCGCGCTCGCGCATGGCGCCCAAATCGTCATCGGCCAATAGTTTGACGATTGCCGGCAAGTCGCCCGCCACGGCGTTCCTGAATTCCATGTGCCTATCTTCGCACGCTCCGGCGATGTGTCGATGGCCTTAGCCGGGTTTACCGGATGACGCGGCCGCCGCCGTCCGATCGGCGCCCGCGCCAGGCACCGTCTTGTCCAGGGCTTTCAGCGCGTCGCGCAACACGCCGCGAATGCGCTCGGCTGCCTTGGAATCGACCGCTGTGGGATCGAGGTAGAAATCGAGGCCGGTCGTATGCTCGCTGAAGATATGGCGAACGGCGCCGGATTCGTCGAGCAACCCGCCGATGGCATAGGGGATGACCTCGCGGCCGATCCCCTTCATCGTGATGGAGGCCAGCGCATCGGCGGCGACGATGTCGCGGACCAGGGCATAGGTCTCGTAGCTCACGACGATATGTCCGGGCTGGGCGATGGATTGCAATCGGGCCGCCAGATTGGCTTCGCCCCCGATGATCGTATAGTCCATACGGTCGGTGCTGCCGAAATTGCCGACGTTGCAGATTCCCGTATTGATGCCCATGCGAACGCGGAAGGGTTCTTCCACACCCTCGCGCCGCCATTTGACGTTCAACTCGGCGATGCGCCGCTGCATGGCCACGGCCATGCGCAGGCAGGCCTTGGCGTCCTCTACCGCGCCCTTTGTCTCCGGGTCGCCGAAGAAGATGACGATGGCATCGCCGACGAATTTGTCGATGGTGCCGCCATGATGGAGCGCGATGGCCGACATCTCGGTGAAATATTCGTTGAGCAGGGCGGTGATCTGTTCGGGCTGCAGGCGCTCGGTGGTCGCGGTGAAGTCCTTGATGTCGGAAAAGAAGATCGTCAGGTTCTTGCGTTCGGTGTGGATCGTCGCGTCCCGTTGGCCGCTGAAGATGCTCTTGTAGATCTGGGGCGAGAGATAGTGGGAGATCTTGGCCGAGATGGCGGCCAGGAATTCATTGGCCGTTGCCAGTTTCCGGTTGATGGCCCCGATGACGGCCGATTGCCGCCGTTGCAGGACGATGAAGGTGACGCAGGCTGCCGTCGACAGAAGAAAATAGAGAATCAGAAATTTGAAGGATTGAATGTTGGTCGCAATCGGCTGGCTGATGGCGACTTCCTGGATGCCGCGGACGTCGCCCACTTTCCAATCGTGCTTCGGGCTGTCGGGGTTCGAATTGTGGCAGTTGACGCAGGCCTGGGCCATGAGGATGGGCGTGACCAGACGCACGCGGTCGGTGAAAAGCGACCAGGATACATCGGTCGGCCGCTGGGCCGGATCCTTGCGCAGAGCGGCCAGCGCATGCTGCTCGAAATCGTCCAGCGGATGGGGCGCGCGGCCTTTGAAGGGATAATCCGAAACGAAGCGGTAGGTGATGTTGGCTTGCTGCTCGTTGATCACCTTGCCCAGCTCGAGGGAGAGCGTGGCGGGAATGGGAATGGCGCCGGGAATGTCCTGGTAGTTGTGCACCACCTGGGTCGTCGTGCCGGGCGAGGCCAGGATGCGGCCGACGACATTCTTGCTGTAGAAGCCGCGAACGCTGGTAATCAGCGAATTCATGTCGCCCGCCTGACGGCGCAGAAGATCCTCGGAGAGATTGCGCAGATCCAGCCAGACGGCGATCGGCAAACCGCCCAGCAAGATGACCACCAGGGCGGCGAGCAGCCATCCCTGGCCGCCCGTGGATTCGGCGGTCGTATTTGTCATGAGCGATTGTCCCCCTAGCCGCGTCGGCGCCCTTCGCATGAATGCGCTCGATCCAAGGTTGCGGCAAGATGCTGATTGGCGAAAGCACTAAGTGATCTTGGGGGGAATCCATGCATCGTTTAGTAACCCGGACGGGGCATATCCCTGTCGAGGGCTCGTCTCATGTAGCCGATCCTACCGCCACCCAGCGCACCGTCGATGCCGCCCGGCAGCGGGCCGGCGCCAGTGGTGCCAAAATCCGGTTTGTGGTAAGGATTGCGACCTTCCCGTCGCGACTCTCGCTCTCATCAAAGGATCGACTCCCTTGCCCGTCGCAACCGCCGTCAAACGCGCTGAATTCCGTCGCCTGCATGAATCCGGCTGCTTCGTCATTCCCAATCCCTGGGACATCGGCTCGGCCCGCTATCTCCAGCATCTGGGATTCAAGGCGCTGGCCACCACGAGTTCCGGGGTTGCCTGGACAATGGGTCTGCCCGACAACGGCGTGGGCCTCGATAGCATGCTGGATCATCTGACCCGGATTGCGGCGGCGAGCGACCTGCCGGTGAATGCCGATTTCGAAGGCGGCTATGCCGAGGAGCCGGCCGGCGTGGCGGCCAATGTGGCGCGCGCGATCGATACCGGCGTTGCCGGCCTCTCCATCGAGGATTCGACGGGACGCAGCGACAAGCCGCTATACGACCTCACCCCTGCCGTCGAGCGTGTCAAGGCGGCGCGCGCGGCCATCGATCAATCGGGCTCGGGCGTGCTGCTGACGGCGCGCGCGGAATGCTTTCTGGTGGGGCATCCCGAACCGCTGAAGGAATCCCTGCGCCGGCTGGAGGCCTATGCCGCCGCCGGCGCCGATTGCCTCTATGCCCCGGGTCCGAAGACCCGCGAGCATATCCAGGCCATCGTCAAGGCGGTGGCGCCAAAGCCGGTCAATCTGCTGGTGGGGGCGCCGGGCTTGAGCGTCGCCGAGATCGCCGAACTCGGCGTGCGGCGCATCAGCACCGGCGGGGCACTCGCCGGCTCGGCCTGGACCGGCTTCATTCGTGCCGCGAAGGAAATAGCCGAACAGGGTTCCTTCGGCGGGCTGGCCAATACGACGCCCTTCTCGGAGATCGACGGCTTCTGTCGCGAGGATGCGAAGAAACGCGGCAAGGCGAAGGGCTAGGAAACCATGGCATTGGATTTCACCGGGCGGCGCGTCGTGGTGACCGGCGCCAGCAAGGGTATCGGGCGTTCCATCGCCTTGGGATTCGCCGCGGCGGGCGCCGATGTCTCGATCTGCGCGCGCGGGGCCGAGGCGCTGGCGGCCACCCAAAAGGAAGTCGCCGGCCTGGGCGTTGCCTGCCACGCAGCACCCTGCGATCTCGCCGATGGCAAGGCAATAACGCGCTACATCGCCGAGGCCGCGGCCAAGCTCAGCGGCATCGACATCCTGATCAACAACGCCTCGGGCTATGGCACCAGCGAGGAGGAGGCGAATTGGGCCGCCTGCATCGCCGTCGACCTGATGGCGACGGTGCGTGCCTCGCGCGCCGCACTGCCCTTCATCGAGAAGTCGAAGGCGGGGGCCATCGTCAACATCTCGTCCATATCGGGCCAGCATGCCAGTGCCTCCGATCCCGCCTATGGCGCCGTCAAGGCCGGCTTGATCCACTACACCACCACCCAGGCCGCCATGCTGGCGGGCAAGGGCATCCGGGTGAATTGCGTGGCGCCGGGTTCCATCGAGTTTCCCGACGGTTATTGGGACCTGGTCAGACGGAACGACCCGGCCACCTATGAAAATGTGAAAAGCAGAATTCCCTTCGGCCGCCATGGCCGGCCCGAGGAAGTGGCCAATGCGGTACTGTTCCTGGCTTCGCCCTTGGCCAGTTGGATCACCGGGCACACGATTGTCACGGACGGCGGGCGATCTCTGTAGCTAAATTCCGTCGTTCAATCGGGCGGGCGAATTGCCTATAGTGCGCCCGCTCGGTCGGGTGCTTGCCTGGTCCAGGAAAGTTGCCCGGCCGACCTCTCCCGACCTAAACTAGCGTCGGATCAATCGAGCATCACAATGTGGGACCGTCATTATGCGATATGAAGCGCCGAATTCCGTCGAAGCGGCGGTTAAGCTGCTGGCCAGCGAGGCGGGCATGGCCCGTGTGTTGGCGGGCGGCACCGATCTGCTTGTGCAATTGCGCTCGGGCCGCGCCGAGCCCGACCTCGTGGTCGATGTGAAACGCATCGCCGCCATGAAGGCGATCAGCGCCGAGGCCGGCGGTTTTCGCATCGGCGCCGCCGTGTCGGGGGCCGAAATGGGCGAACATGCCGCACTGGGCAAGCTCTGGCCCGGCGTGGTAGAGGCCGCCCGCCTCATCGGCTCCACCCAGGTGCAGGGCCGCGCCACCATGGTGGACATCCCGGTCGAGGAGGTGGCCGTTTCGCCGGGCAAGACATCGCTGGCCAAGGGCGAGTTGATCGAATCCGTCTTCTTGCCGGCGCGACCCGCCCATTCGGGCGATGCCTATCTGCGTTTCATTCCACGCAGCGAAATGGACATCGCCGTGGTGGGGGCCGGCGTTAATGTCACGCTGGATGCCGGCGGCGTCTGCCGCGCGGCGCGCGTTTCGCTGGGTGCGGTGGCGGCCAAGGTATTGCTGGTCGAGGAAGCGGCCCAGGCGCTGATCGGCACCAAGATCGATGAGGCAGCGCTGGCCAAGCTGGCCGCGGCCGCCTCTGCCGCCTGCCGTCCCATCGACGACAAGCGCGGCACCAAGGAGTTTCGCATTCAAGTGGCCGGCGTCCTGGCGCGACGCGCGGCCGAAATAGCATTGCAGCGCGCAAGGGGCAAGTAATGGACCAGATTCACGTTTCCACCAAGGTTAACGGCGATGCCGTCGAATACGTCTGCGAGGCGGAAGAGACGCTTCTCGACGTGCTGCGCGATCGCCTCGGCCTGACCGGCAGCAAGGAAGGCTGCGGCTCGGGCGATTGCGGGGCCTGCAGCGTCATGCTGGACGGGCGTCTGGTCTGTTCCTGCCTGGTCCTGGGCGCTGAAGCCCAAGGCGTCGACATCCAGACCATCGAGGGCATGGCCAAGGGCGACCAGCTGCATCCCTTGCAACGCCAGTTCATCGAGCATGCGGCGCTGCAATGCGGCATCTGTACGCCCGGCGTGCTGGTGGCCGCCAAGGCGCTGCTGGAGAAAAACAAGAAACCAACGGAACACGAGGTCCGATTCTGGCTGGCGGGCAATCTCTGCCGCTGCACCGGCTATGACAAAATCGTGCGCGCGGTGATGGCCGCCGCCGCTGAAATGAGAGGAAGCTGATCATGCCGCTCGACAACACCGCCACTATGAAGCGCAAATTCAACGTCGTCGGGACGCGTCCGTTGCGACCGGACGGCCTGGACAAGGTCACCGGCCGCGCCCGCTTCGGGGCGGACGCGACCATGCCGGGCATGCTGATCGGTCGCGTGCTGCGCAGCCCCCATGCCCATGCCCGCATCCGCTCCATCGACGCCAAGGCGGCACTCGCTCTGCCCGGCGTCAAGGCGGTGGTGACGCGCGAGGATTTCAAGGAGCCTTCGGCCGATCTGCGCGACGTCTGGCGCAATGTCATGGCGCGCGAGAAGGCGCTCTATGACGGGCATGCCGTGGCCGCGGTCGCCGCGGTCAGCGCCTCGGTTGCCCGCAAAGCCCTCAGCCTGATCAAGGTCGATTACGAAATCCTGCCCCATGTGACCGACGTCGACGAGGCCATGAAGCCAAACGCGCCGGTGCTCCATGACGATATTTTCACCACCGGCGTGGAGCCCACGCCCAAGAAAGCCTCGAACGTCGTCAACCGTTCCGAATTCGGCCATGGCGATGTGAAGAAGGGCTTCGCCGAGGCCGATGTGATCATCGAGCGCAGTTTCAAAACGGAGGCCACACACCAGGGCTACATCGAACCCCATGCCTGCCTTGCCAGCATGGGCTCGGACGGCCAGGGCGAAATCTGGGGCTGCACCCAGGGCCATTTCGCCATGCGGAATATCTCCGCCGCTCTCGTGGGCATGGATGTATCCAAGCTGCGTTTCACGGCCTCGGAAATAGGCGGCGGCTTCGGGGGCAAGACCACGGTGTTCCTGGAGCCTCTGGCGCTGGCGCTCTCGCGCAAGTCAGGCCGTCCGGTAAAGATGGTGATGAGCCGCGAGGAAGTGTTCCGCGCCTCGGGCCCCACCTCCAGCACCTCCATCGACATCAAGATCGGCGCCAAGAAGAACGGCCGGATCACGGCGGCCGAGGCCACGTTGCGCTTCCAGGGCGGCGCGTTCGCCGGTTCCCCGGTGGAGATGGGCGCCATGTGCACCTTCGCCTGTTATGACCTGGAGAATGTGAAGGCCGTCGGCTACGACGTCGTCTGCAATCGTCCCAAGCAAGCCGCATATCGCGCGCCGGGCGCGCCCATGGCCGCATTCGCGGCGGAGAGCGTGATCCAGGAACTGGCCGAGAAGATCGGCATGGATCCCATCGACTTCCGCTTGAAGAATGCGGCGAAGGAGGGCACCAAGTCGTCTTACGGTCCCACATTCGGTCCGGTCGGCCTGGTCGAGACGCTGCAAGCGGCCAAGAAGCATCCCCATTACAAGGCGCCCCTCAAGGCCAACCAGGGCCGGGGTGTCGCCTGCGGCTTCTGGTTCAATTTCGGCGGCCAGACCTGCACCTCCCTCAACATCAACGTCGACGGCACGGTGGCATTGGCCGTGGGCACGCCGGATATCGGCGGCTCGCGGGCCTCCATGTGCCTGATGGCGGCGGAGGAGCTGGGCATCCCCTATGACAAGGTGCGGGCCGTCGTCGCTGACACCAGTTCGCTCGGCTACAACGACATCTCCGAAGGCAGCCGCGTCACCTTCTCCAGCGGTCTGGCGACTATCGCTGCAGCGCGCGATGCCATCGGCGTGCTCTGCGCCCGGGCGGCCAAGATGTGGGATATATCCCCCGAAGCCGTGGTCTGGGAAAATGGCTTTGCCAAGCCCGCGGGCGCCAATGCGGGCGCTTTCGAGCCTTTGTCTCTGGCCGACATCGCCAAGGCATCGGGCAATACGGGCGGTCCCATCGCCGGCCACCATGAAATCAACGCAGAGGGTGCCGGCGTCAGCTTCGCCACCCATATCGTCGATTCCGAAGTCGATCCCGAAACCGGCCGGACCATGGTGGTGCGCTATACCGTCGTCCAGGATGCCGGCAAGGCGATCCACCCCAGCTACGTCGAAGGTCAGTATCAGGGCGGTGCCGCCCAGGGCATCGGCTGGGCGATCAACGAGGAATATATCTACGGCGCCGACGGCCGGTTGCAGAATGCCGGGTTCCTCGATTACCGCATCCCGGTCGCCTCCGACCTGCCGATGATCGATACGGTGATCGTCGAGGTGCCCAATCCGGGCCATCCCTATGGGGTGCGCGGCGTGGGCGAGACCTCGATCGTGCCGCCGCTGGCGGCGATCGCCAATTCGGTCTCGGCCGCGGCCGGCGTGCGGCTGCTGGAACTGCCCATGTCGCCGCCCCGGGTGCTGAAGGCCATCGGCGAAAAGGCGGCGGGCAAGAGGCACTGATGATCCAGGTCACCCTGTCGGGCGCGTTGAAGGCGGCTGCCGGGGGCAATGCTGTGTTCGAGGTCGAGGCGGCCAATCTCTATCAGATGCTGAACCGCCTCGGCACCGAGCACCCGAAGCTGAAGCCCCTCCTGGACAAGGGCGTTTCGGTTTCGCTCAACGGCCAGATCTATCGCGATCCCGGGTTCCAGCCCATCCCGCCGGGCAGCGAGGTCTTCATCCTGCCCAAGATGGCGGGGGGATAGGCCGGAGGTTCGTCGGCTAGACCGGTCGATGACTGGTCAATGGCCATGGGGCTCATTATCTAAGCCCCATGGTCAAACCCGAACAGTGGCTGCGCAGCACGCCCAGGGGTCTCCTCTGCGAACCCGGCGGCTTCACCATCGATCCCCTATCGCCGGTCGATTACGCCGTGGTGACCCATGGTCATGGCGATCATGCGCGGCCGGGCAATGCCCATGTGCTGGCCACGCCGGGCACGATCGCCATCATGCAGACCCGCTTCGGCGAGGCGGCGGGCAAGGCACTCCAGCCGCTGGCCTATGGCGAGAGCTTGAGAATCGGTGATGTCACGCTGTGCCTGGCGCCGGCCGGACATATCCTGGGCTCGGCGCAAGCCATCATCGAATATGGGGGAACCAGGGTCGTCGTCTCCGGCGACTACAAGCGCCGAACCGATCCTACATGCCCGCCTTTCGAGGTCGTCCCCTGCGATCTCTTCATCACCGAGGCGACATTCGGCCTGCCGATATTCCGCCATCCCTCGGATCGCGGCGAGATCCGCAAACTGCTGTCCTCCATCGAAATCTTTCCCGAACGCACCCATCTGGTCGGCACCTATGCCTTGGGCAAGACGCAGCGCGTGCTGGCGCTGCTGCGCGAAGCAGGCTGGGACGAGCCGATCTGGCTTCATGGCGCACTCCTTCCCCTGACCGAACTCTACATCCGCATGGGTTGCAATTTTGGCGAGCTGCGCTCCGCCACCGAGGCGGCTGCGGCCGAAATGAAGGGCCAGGTCGTGCTCGCCCCGCCAAGCGCCATCCGCGACCGCTGGTCGCGGCGCATGGCCGAACCCATTCGTGCGGTCGCCTCGGGCTGGATGGCCGTGCGCGCACGGGTCCGTCAGGCCAGCGCCGAATTGCCCCTGGTCATTTCCGACCATGCCGATTGGGACGAGTTGACCCTGACGATCCGCGACGTAGGCGCGGCGCAGGTCTGGGTCACTCATGGCAATGAAGAGGCGCTGATGCATTATGCCACCGGCCTGGGCATCGAGGCCAAGGCCTTATCCCTGATCGGCTACGAAGACGAGGAATGAAGAGCTTTGCCACCTTGCTCGATCAGCTTTTCTATCAGCCGCAGCGCAATGCCAAGCTGCGTCTCCTGACCGCCTATTTCACATCGGCGCCCGATCCGGATCGCGGCTATGCGCTGGCAGCGCTGACCGGCGACCTTTCGTTCCAGCACGCCAAGGCCGGCGTGTTGCGCAATCTCGCGGCCGAGCGCACCGATCCGGTGCTGTTCAGCCTCTCCTATGACTACGTCGGCGATCTGGCCGAAACCGTGGCCTTGATCTGGCCGGGCAAGGGGATTGTCGAGGCGGAGCCGCTGTCGCTGGCGACCGTCGTCGAGACGCTCCATGCCACGCCCAAGTCGAAGCTTCCGAATCTGCTCGCCGAATGGCTCGATCGGCTGGACGCGGTGGGGCGTTGGGCGTTGATCAAGCTCATAACGGGAAGTCTTCGCATCGGCGTTTCCAGCCGCCTGGCGAAATCGGCGCTCGCGGATATCGGCAATCTCGAGGCTTCCGAGGTGGAGGAGGTCTGGCATGCCCTCGAGCCGCCCTATCGCGAGCTCTTCGCCTGGCTGGAGGGCAAGGGGCCGCGGCCGGATGCCCGCGGCCGCGCCGCCTTCCGCTCGCCCATGCTAGCCCATGCACTCGAGCTTGCCGATCTGCCGAAGATGGATTCCGCCGCCTTCATGGCGGAGTGGAAATGGGATGGCGCGCGGGTGCAGATCGTGGGCGAGGGGGCCAAGGTCCGGCTCTATTCGCGCTCGGGCGACGAGATGACGGCGACATTTCCCGATGTGGTGGACGCGGCATCCAGTGACGTCACCCTGGACGGCGAACTGCTGGTTATGCGCCATGGGCAGGTCGGAACCTTCGCCGATCTGCAGAAACGCCTGAACCGCAAGACGGTGAGCGCCGAGATGCTGCGGGAATCGCCTGTCGGCGTACGGCTCTACGACATCCTGTTCGAGGAGGCTGAGGATCTGCGCCCCCTGCCGTTCGTGGTTCGCCGGGCGCGTCTGGAAGCCTGGTATGCCGCCAAGCCGCGGCGCGGCTTCGATCTCTCGCCGCTCATTCCGTTCAAGAGCTGGGATGAACTTGCCGACAAACAGAAGGCGATCGCCGAGGTCGGTGTCGAGGGCGTGATGCTAAAGCGCGCCGACAGTCCCTATGTCGCCGGCCGGCCGACTGGCCAATGGTACAAATGGAAGATCGATCCCAAGCTGGTCGATGCCGTGCTGATGTATGCCCAGCGGGGCCACGGCAAGCGCTCGTCATATTATTCCGATTACACCTTCGGCCTTTGGCGCGGAGAGGAGCTGGTGCCGGTGGGCAAGGCCTATTTCGGTTTTACCGACGCCGAACTTCTGGAACTAGACCGCTGGGTGCGCAACCACACCGTCAATCACTTCGGACCGGTACGGGAAGTCGAGCGCGACGTCGTGCTGGAAGTGGCCTTCGAGGGGCTGCAGCGCTCCAAGCGCCATCGCTCGGGCCTTGCCATGCGCTTCCCGCGCATCAACCGGATCCGCTGGGACAAGCCCTACCGCCAGGCCGATCAACTCGCCACGCTGGAGCGCCTGCTTCCGCCTGAAAAATAACCGATCGCTAATCGATCCGATTGCCGCTTTGGGGATCGAACAGACTGGCGCGGTTCATGTCGATGGCAAGGCGAAGGGTTTCGCCGGCGCGCGCGTTGTCATGGGGCTTCAGCCGCGCGATGAGCGTCCTGTCGCCCAGGGTCAGGTAGGCCATGGTATCGGCCCCGGTGGGCTCGACCACGTCGATCTCGACGTCGAGCTGCACGGCGCCGTCGCCGCTGCCTTTGGCGAGGCTGAAAGCTTCCGGCCGGACGCCGAGCACGATATCGCGGTCCTTCCAGTCGGCCAATCTTTGCGGTGCCCGGGACAAAGGCAGGAAGTCTTCGCGGGCGATCGCGACGCCGAGCCGGCCCTGCCTCTCGCCCAGCCGACCGGGAATGAAATTCATCGGCGGCGCGCCGATGAACCCGCCCACATAGATATTGGCGGGCCGCTCGTAGATTTCGGCCGGCGTGGCATATTGCTGCACCAGACCGTCCTTCATGATGGCTATGCGGGAAGCCAGCGTCATGGCTTCGATCTGGTCGTGGGTCACATAGACGATGGTGGTGCCCAGCCGCCGGTGCAGCCGCTTGATTTCGATCCGCGTTTCCACCCGCAGCTTGGCGTCCAGGTTGGAGAGCGGCTCGTCGAACAGGAACACCTTGGGTTCGCGCACCAGGGCCCGGCCGATGGCAACGCGCTGGCGCTGGCCGCCAGAGAGTTGCGCAGGCTTGCGGCCCAGCAGATGCTCGATCTGCAGCAGCTTGGCCACCCTTTGGATCGCTTCGCCCCGGGCTCCTTTCGCCACGCCCCGCATGGCAAGGCCGAATTCCATGTTCCTGGCCACGTTCATATTGGGGTAGAGGGCATAGGACTGAAACACCATGGCGATGTCCCGATCCTTGGGATGGACATTGTTGACCAGGCGATCGCCGATGCGGATTTCGCCCTCGCTGGGCTCGCTCAAGCCCGCGATGATGTTCAGTAGCGTGGATTTGCCGCAACCGCTGGGCCCCAACAGGACCAGGAACTCGCCATCCTCCAGCTCGATGTCGATTTCCTTCAGGATCTCGAGGGATCCGAATCGCTTCTTGACGCCGCGGATGCTTAGGGTTGCCATGGGTGCCCTATCCCTTGACCGCGCCGGCGGTCAACCCGCGCAGGAAATATTTTCCTGCCAGCACATAGACCACCAGGGTGGGCAAGGCCGCGATGATCGCGCCCGCCATATCGACGTTGTACTGCTTCACACCCGTGGTGGTGTTCACCAGATTGTTCAGGGCGACCGTCATGGGCTGCGCGCCGCCGGCGGTGAAGGAGGCGCCGAAGAGGAAATCGTTCCAGATCTGGGTGAACTGCCAGATCAGGGTGACGACGATGATGGGAGCCGAGAGCGGCAGGACGATGCGCCAGAAGATGGTGAAGAACCCGGCGCCGTCGATTGTGGCGGCCTGAATCAGCTCGTCGGGCAAGGCGACGTAGTAGTTGCGGAAGAAGAGGGTGGTGAAGCAGAGCCCATAGACCACATGGACCAGTACCAGACCCGCCGTCGTCGAGGCCAGGCCCAGCTCGCCCAGCGTGATCGCCATGGGCAGGATCACCACCTGGAAAGGAATGAAGCAACCGAACAGCAGCATGCCGAAGACGAGATTGGCGCCGGGAAAGCGGAATTTGGTGAGCGCATAGCCGTTGACCGCGCCCAGGAACGTCGAGATTACGACGCCCGGCACCACGAATTTGATCGAGTTCCAGAAATGGGGGCCAAGTCCGATGCAATCGGTACCGATGCAGGCCTGGTTCCAGGCATAGATCCAGGCATCGAAGGTAATGCTTTTGGGCAGCGAGATGAGCGAGCCGGTGTGAATCTCGTCCAGGCTCTTGAGGGAGGTGGAGATCATCACGGCCAGGGGCAGCAGGAAATAGACGGCGAAGAGTCCCAGCGCGCCATAGAGGCCGATGCGCAGAAGCGTCGGCGTCAAGCCACGGTTGCGGGGCGGCGTGAATGCGTCAATCAAGGCGCTTCTCCCCGCGCAGTTCGGAATAGAGATAGGGCACGATGATCGCCATTACGGTCGCCAGCATCATCATGGCGCTGGCGGCACCGATGCCGATCTCGTTGCGCCGGAAAGTCATCTCATACATGAACGTCGCCGGCAGGTCGGAGGCATAACCCGGCCCACCGCCGGTCAAGGCCACAACCAGATCGAAGCTCTTGATGGCGATATGGGAGAGCACGACGATGGCCGTCAGGAACACGGGCCGTATCGAGGGAATGACGATGGCGAGATAAATGCGGGGCAGGCCGGCGCCATCGAGATATGCCGCCTTGATGATCTCCTGATCCACGCCACGCAGTGCTGCCAGGAATATGGCCATCACGAAGCCCGAGGACTGCCAGACCCCGGCGATGACCAGGGCATAGACCGCCAGATGGGAATCCGTGGTCCAGGCGAATTCGAAATTGGGAAATCCCAGATCGCGCATGAATTGCTGCAGGCCCACGGTGGGATTGAGCAGCCAGCGCCAGGCGGTGCCGGAGACGATGAAGGAAAGCGCCATGGGATAGAGATAGATCGTGCGCAGCGTGCCCTCGGCCCGGATGCGCTGGTCAAGCAGGACCGCCAGCGTGATGCCGATCAGCAGGCAGAATCCCACGAAGCAGAGGCCGAAGATCGCCAGATTGCCGATGGCCACATGCCAGCGGTCCTGGTTCCACAGCTTGACGTAGTTGGAGAGGCCGATCAACGAATAGACCGGCATCATCTTGGATCGGCTGAAGGAGATATAAGCCGTCCACAGGATGAAGCCATAGACGAAGAACAGGCTGAGGGCGAAGCTGGGCGCCACCACAAGACGCGACAGTTGGCGTTCGATGCGGCCGAACCGGGCGGGTGCTGCTTCGCCGATCACCATGTGTATGGAAGCAGGAGCGGGCCGGAGCCCGCCCCCCGCATCGCCATCCGCTACTTCGCCGCGGCGACGGCGTCGGCCAGTTTGGTAGCGGCCGCCGCCGAGGCCATGTCGGAATTGAAATGCTCCGTCACCACGTCGAGGATCGCGCCCCTGACCGCGCCCGTTGTCGCCATTTCATGGGCCATGGAGGGCTCCAGCGAATGGTTCTTGATGGAGAGGTCGAGGTCATCCATCGACTTGATGGCGCAGGCGTCGAACTTGTCGCGCTTGACGCCCAGGCGCGCGGGGATAGAGCCCTTGTAGAGATTGAAGAGTTCCTGGAAGTCTGCCCCCATCAACAGCTTGGCGAACAGCTTCTGGCCGGCCGCCACATCCGGCCCGCCGTTCTTGACGTTGAAGAAGACGAAGCTGTCGGTGTTCAGCAGATAGCCCTGCGCGCCGGGCGTGGGGGCGCAGATGAAATCGACGCCCGGCTTCTTGCCCGCGGCGGTGAATTCGCCCTTGGCCCAGTCGCCCATGATCTGGAAGCCGGCCTGGCCGTTCATCACCATGCCCGTGGCCAGGTTCCATTCGCGGTTGGAGAATCCTTCATCCACATAGCCGCGCAGTTTGCGCATCTCGTCGAAGACCTTGACCATGGTGTCGGAGCGCAAAGTGGCATCGTCCAATTCGACGAAGGCCTTGTGATAGAAACCGGGCCCGCCAATTCCCAGCACCACGGTCTCGAAGACGGTGGCGTCCTGCCAGGGCTGGCCGCCATGGGCCAGCGGCGTGATTCCGGCGGCCTTCAGCTTGTCGGCCGCGGCGTTGAATTCATCCCAGGTCGTCGGCATGGCGATGCCGGCCTTCTCCAGGACCTGGGGATTGGCCCAGATCCAGTTGATGCGATGGATATTGACCGGGGCGGCGACATATTTGTCCTCATAGGTCACCACGTCCTTGAGCAGCGGGGGCAACAGGTTGTTCCAATTCTCGGACTTGGCCACGTCGTCGATGTCGTTGAGCGCGCCCTGGCCTGCCCAATCCTTTATCGTGGGGCCCTTCATCTGGACGACCGAGGGCGGATTTCCGGCCAGCACGCGCGAGCGCAGCACCGTTGCCGCGGCGTCGCCGCCCCCACCCGCTACCGCGCTGTCGATCCAGGTGCCGCCGGCCGCCTGGAATTCCTTTTTCAGCTCGAGCATCGCCTTCGATTCCCCGCCCGATGTCCACCAGTGCAACACGTCGACGGTGGGCCCGGCGAACGCCGAGCCGGCGAAGGTAAGAAAGGTCACGGCACCCAGAAGGGTCGCCTTCATGGCAGGTGAAGTCATGGCTGTTCTCCGGAATTGTTCTTGGCATCGGTTGGCGACTACGCTCAAGCCATTATTGGGGGTCGCCTCCGCTTCGGGCAATGGAAATTCCCGCTTGCCGAGTACCCCGCGATGGGCTTGCCCCTCGTGGGGGACCCGCCGCGACGCCGATTGAAACTCCCCCCAGGTCCGTGGACGAACCTTCACGGCGAGCCTGTCGAACCATGAGGGCAAAATAAGCAACGGCTCACGATTGACAATCATATAAAGGTTTGTTTATATCTTGATACGACAAGGAGAACCGATGGTCTTGCTCGCACCTCTCCTGGATGGCCTGCGTGCCGCCGCCGAAACGACCCGGCTGCGGCTGATCGCGCTGCTGGCCGAGGGTGAGATGACGGTGGGCGAGATCGCCGAAGTGCTGGGGCAGAGCCAGCCCCGGGTGTCGCGTCACTTGAAATTGCTGGCCGACAGCGGCCTGATCGAGCGCCTGCCCGAAGGGGCCTGGGTCTTCTATCGACTGGCCCATGACGGCGGCGGCGGGCGACTCGTTCAAACCCTACTGTCGCTGCTCCCTGCCGGCGATGCGCGCCTCGATCGCGACCGTCGGCGCCTGGCGGTGATCCGGGCTCGGCGCGCCACGGCCGCCGGCGAGTATTTTCGCCAGAACGCGGCGCGTTGGGACGAATTGAGTTCGCTCTATGTCGACGAGGGGGAGATCGAGCGGGTCCTCGTAAAGATGCTGGGCGATAAAGCGATCGGCGATCTGCTGGATATCGGCACCGGCACCGGCCGCATCCTGAGCCTGCTGGGCCCGCGCGTCGGGCGGGGCGTGGGTATCGACAATTCCTCGGCGATGCTCGCCATCGCGCGCGCCAAACTGGCCGAAGCGGGCCTGCGCAATTGCCATGTGCGGCAGGCCGACATGTACGATCTGCCCTGGCGCGGGGAATCGTTCGATGCCATCGCCATTCATCACGTTCTGCATTTCGCCGAACAGCCGGCGGCCGTCGTGGCCCAGGCGGCCGGCCTGCTGCGTGCTCAAGGGCGCTTCCTCATCGTCGATTTCGCGCCTCATGGGCTGGAGACGCTGCGCCTGGAACATGCCCATCGGCGGCTGGGCTTTGCCAATAGCGAGGTGACCGGCTGGCTGGCCGAGGCCGGATTGAAGCCCGGCCGGGTCCGTCATCTGCGCGGCAAGGCGCTGACCGTATCGATTTGGAGCGCGGTACGCCCCGGGTCCGAGGGGCGTCGGCGCGCCATGTCGGCAAAAACCGGAAGGGAGGCAATCCAATGAATACCCTGCCGAATATTCCCCTCAGTTGCATGACGGGCAAGGACGTCGCGGTATCGTTCGAATTCTTTCCGCCCCGCAACCCCCAGGCAGGGTTGCAGTTCTGGCAGGCCCTGCGGCGGCTGCAACTGCTGGCACCGCGTTTTGCCTCCGTCACATCAGGCGCCGCCGGCTCCAGCCGCGAGGCGACCCGTGAAACGATCCTGCGCATGCGCCATGAATCGCGCCTCGAACCCGCCGCCCATATGACCTGCGTGGGCGCCTCGCGCGGCGAAATCGAGGAAATGGCCGCCGCCTATTGGCAGGCCGGCGTACGCCGCATCGTCGCCATCCGCGGCGACCCGCCGGCCGGCGACGCCGGATTTCGCCCCCGGCCCGGCGGCATCCGTCGCGCCTCCGATCTGGTGGCCTGTCTGAAGCGGGTCGCCGATTTCGACATCAGCGTGGCGGCATTTCCCGAAACCCATCCCGAGGCTCGCTCGCCAGAATCCGATCTCGACAATCTGAAGCGCAAGTTCGATGCCGGCGCCAATCGGGCGATCACCCAGTTCTTTTTCGATGTGCCGCTGTTCCTCGATTTTGTCGAGCGCGCCCGCAAGGCGGGCATCCACCAGGAGATCGTTCCCGGCATTCTGCCGGTGACGAATTTCGCCCAGATGGCGATTTTTGCCGGGCGCTGCGGCGCCTCGGTTCCGGATTGGCTGGCCCGGCTTTTCGACGGGTTGGACGGTGATCCGGCGACCCGCGAACTGGTCGCGGCCACGGTTGCCGCGGAGCAATGCACCAGCCTGAAAGCGCATGGCGTAAGGGCTTTTCACTTCTACACGCTCAATCGCGCCAATCTGACAGCGGCCGTCTGCCGCCTGCTGGGGCTTCAAGCCCTGCCCGCGAACGATGCCGCGCCTTTGGGCAGCGCGCTTTCAATCGAAAATGGCGCGCGCGCCGCCCTTGACCGGTTGATGGCCAGCCGGAATCGGCCGGCGCAACTCAATCGAGTATGAACGTCACCTCCAGGGTGACTCGGTATTCGGATATCTTGCCGTCCTCGACTTTCGCCTTCTGGGACAGCACTTCGAGGCCAGTGATGCCCCGTAGCGTTTTTGCCGCGCGGCTCAGCGCTTTCTCAACTGCATCCTGGAAGCCCTTGGTGGAACTGGCTGTTAGCTTGGTGACCCGCGCGACCGACATGATGCCTCTCCCTTTAAGGAATAAGCGGACTCGTGATTCATAGCACAAAAACCCTTCCGAACGTGGTAATGCATAGGGCGATGAGGCGCGAATCGCGCCCATTCGACGGGGGATTTTCGTGCTGCGAGGGCTTCAGACGAATTGCATTCTTGCCCGTGGCGTGATTCCCTCATTGCTGTCGTTTAACCGATTCGACATCCAGGGAGATTAGAAACCAATGGCCGACAAACCCGCCGCGAAGGCACCTGCCGCCGCTACCGTCACGTTGAAGCATCTGGCAGCGAAGCTCGCCGCAGACCATGAAATTGCCAAGAAGCAGGCCGAGGCCGTGCTGAACAGCCTGGTCGATCTCGTGACCAAGCATCTGAAGAAGGGCGATCGCGTCCGCTTCACCGGCTTGGGCATCCTGCAAGTCCGCAAGCGCGCCGCGCGCATGGGCCGTAATCCTGCGACCGGCGCCGCCATCAAGATCAAGGCCGGCAAGAAGATCGCCTTCCGTGCCGCCAAGGAACTCAAAGAAGCGGTCTGAGCCTAGGCCGAAGACCATGCGGCAATGGCGGGGTCGGGGGAGGAAGCGCCCCGGACCCTGCCGTTCGCCGCGGGCGTTCTGTGCTTCCGCGCGATGGCGCCCCCTCGCGAAATGCCTGGCGATGATCGGCGGCTCGGCCGTCGTGCGTTATCGCTTGTTTGATTCCAGCCCCCCGGGCAACGCTTGAATTTCGCGGCTTTCAAGGCCTCGATCGCCCGGGAAGCGCCGCCCAGCGAACTCTCCTTGGCTCTGCAGGCCCTGTGGTGGGATGCCAAGGGCGATTGGGACAAGGCTCATGAATGCGCGCAGGCGGCCAAGGGCGTGGCGGGCGATCGGGCGCATGCCTATCTGCATCGCAAGGAGGGCGACCAGGCCAACGCCGCCTATTGGTACGGACGGGCCGGCCAGCCGGTCAGCACATCGCCCCTGCCCGCGGAGTGGGAAGCCGTTGTCCGAGCGCTGCTGACTTCCTAAGAGGGCATGACGCCGGCTTCAAGGCTCGCTGCCGGCCCATCGGCTGTTAGGATGTGTGGATGGAATCTCAACTCCCTGCATCGCGCCCTGCGAAATCAGCCCGGATTTCCATCGGCGAATTCGACGCGATCCTGCGCGAGAGCCTGCCGATGATGGTGGCCTGGGGCGTGGAGACCGTCGCGCTCGAGCATGGCAAAGCCACGCTTCGGCTCGCCGGCCGGGCGGCGTTTCTGCGCCCAGGCGGAACGGTGAGCGGACCGGTCCTGATGGGTCTGGCCGATGTTGCGCTCTATGCCGCATTGCTGGGGGCCATCGGACCCGTTCCGCTGGCGGTGACATCCAATCTGACGATCAATTTCCTGCGCAAGCCCGGCCCCGGCGCCATCCGCGCCGAAGCCTGGATTTTGAAACTCGGGCGCCGCCTTGCCGTGGGCGAGGTGCAGCTCTTCAGTGGCGAAGAGCCCGAGATGGTGGCTCATGTAATCTCGAGCTATGCCATTCCCGATGGCGGGTCCTCGCCGCCGGCCTAGATCCGAGATCGGATCAGTTCGAGTCACACTGATCCAATCTTGATCCAATTTTAAGAGGCAGTGGCTGATTCACGTCTTAAGCCGAATTGGCTTAAGACGATCGGACGCTAGTATCGCCACCAGAGCAGATAGCATCACACCGGCGGGACCAGGCGTCGATTTCCGTCTCAGATGAGTTTACGATGGGTGAGCTCGTCCTTGAGATAGGCATAATAGATCGGGGCGGCGATCACGCCCGGTATGCCGAAGCCCGACTCCATGACCAGCATGGCAATCAGCAATTCCCAGGCATGGGCGTGAATCCGGCTGCCGATGATGCGGGCGTTCAAGAAATATTCGAGCTTGTGAATCACCACCAGAAACACCAGCGAGCCGGTCGCGGCATAGATCGAAATGCTGAGACTGACGACGAAGATGACCGTGTTCGAAATGAGATTGCCCACGACCGGCAGCAGACCGACGACGAAGGTGACGGCCACCATCGTCTTGGCAAGCGGAAGAGAGATGCCCAGCAGGGGCAGCAGGACCAGAAGATATAGGGCGGTGAGGATTGTATTGAAGGCCGAAATACGGACCTGGGCGAACACCACGCGGCGGAAGGCAGTGCCCAGGACCGTGGCACGCTTGGCCATGGAAATGGCAAGCGGGCCGACCTGACGGCTGGCAATGGGGTCGCCCAGCGCGATCATGGCGCCGATGATCATCCCGATTACGATCTTCACCAGTACGCCCCCGAAGCTTGTCCCCGCGTTCTGAAGCTGTCCGGCATGGTCGCGCAGCCAGCGCGCCGCGGCACTCTGCAATTGGGCGGCGTCGCTCGGCAGGTAATCCTGCACCCAGGCCGGGAAATGCGTGCGTATGGCATCGACTTCGTCGGCCATCTTCTGCATCAGGTTCAGCAGGCTTTCGGATTGGCCCGACAGAAGTCCGGTCACGCCGATGGCGGCCAGCACCAAGACCAGGACCGTAGCCGTCGAAATCAGCGTCAGCGCCGCGATCTTGCCGATGGACATTCTCACGCCCACCAGCCTCAGCTTGCGGGCGACCATATGGATCAGCTGATGGACCAGCAGGCCGGCGAGGAGCGCCGACAGAAGGTGCAAAAGCAAAATGCCGATGAGGGCGACGCCCGCCAGGACATAGGCCGGCACGTCGTATGTCACGGAGTCTGGCGCTGCGTGTCCGTAGTTCATGGATTCAACCTATGACGAAGCATCCAGTAGGCATGAGCCGGGGCCCAGACGCAACAAGAAGGCGCGCAATGGCAAGGGGAAACACCAGGCCTTGCCCGCTCTTTATCGGCAGCAAATCGCCTGGTCCCCGGCTATAAGAATCAGCAAGCGCGAATATCGAGCTCGAAGGCAGTGAAGGAGATCAAGCATGGAAACCATAGGCTTCATCGGCCTGGGGCGCATGGGCAAGAGCATGGCCACGAACCTGGTGAAAAAGGGCTTCTCCCTGGTCGTCTTCGACATAACCGATGCGCCGGTCAAGGCGCTGACCGCCCTGGGTGCCAAGGCGGCCGCCAGCATCGCCGAACTCGCCCCCCAATGCGGCATCATTGCCACCATGCTGCCGGCCTCCAAGGAGGTTGAGGAGACGATCTTTGGGCCCGATGGCGCCTTGGCCCATGCCAAGCCGGGGACGCTTTTTCTGGAAATGTCCACCGTCGATCCGGCGACCAGCGACAAGCTCCACGACGAAGCGGCGAAGAAGGGGATGGCGGCGGTGGACGCGCCGGTGGGGCGCCTGGCGATCCATGCCGACCGCGGCGAATGCCTGTTCATGGTGGGTGCCACGCCGGGCAATCTGGAACGTGTCATGCCGCTGCTGAAGGCCATGGGCACCACGATCCATCATTGCGGTGCAGGCGGGGCGGGCATGCGCATGAAGCTGGTGAACAATTACCTTGCCATCGTGCTCTGCCAGTTGAATGCCGAGGCGCTGGCGCTCTCGCAACGCTTCGGCCTGGATATCACCCGTACCCTGGAGGTTCTTTACGGCACGACCGCGACGAACGGCCAATTGCGCTTGAATTGGCCCAACAAGGTTCTGGCGGACGATACCTCGCCTGGGTTCACCGTGGATCTGGCGCATAAGGACCTCTCGCTGATCGTGCAAGCGGCCAATGCGGCGCGGGTTCCGGTTCCCGTCGCCGCCGCGGCGCGCGAGGCCTTTTCCATGGCGCGGGCGCGCGGATACGGCCAGATCGATTTCTCCTGCATGGTCGATGTGCTCTGCGACATGGCCCAGATCGAACGCGCCCGCGTACCGGCGGGTTGGAAGCCACCCGCCTGAGCGCGGTTCAGGCCGGCGTCCTCCGGCGCAGGCGCTGCAGGCGGTGTTCGCGATAGGTGATGTAGAGTCCGCTGACGACGATGACAGCGGCACCGACCCAAGTCCAGGCATCGGGGAAATCATGGAATACCAACCAGCCGAACAACGTGGCGCCGATCAGTTCGACATAGCCTACCGGCGCCACGATGGAGGCGCGGCCCCATTGCACCGCCTTGATGACGAAGAAATGGCCGAGCAGACCCCAGAGACCCAGGGTGAGAAACAGCGCGACGTCGACAAAGCCATGGGGCAGGCGGATCTCGGAAAAAGGCAGGATGACGCTGGCGCAGACGAGGCCGCCGATTCCGGCCAGCGTGATGGAAATCGGTGCGGCATCCAGGCTGCCGATCTTGCGCGACAGGATCTGATAGACGCCATAGCAGAGGGCATCCATCAGCACTAGGACGGCGCCCCATTGCACGATCTGAAACCCCGGGCGGATGATAATGAGCGCGCCCAGAAACCCGACCATGACCGCCGTCCAGCGCCGGGGGCCGACACGCTCGCCCAGCATGGGCATGGAAAGCGCCGTGACGATGATGGGCGTGACGAAGGCAATGGCCGATGCGGTCGGCAGATCGATGGTGCGCAACGCCAGAAAGAAACAGGCCGAGGCCCCGAACAGCAACAGGGAGCGCACGACCTGCACGCCGGGTCGGCGGGTGGCGAACAAGGCCAGCCCGTGACGCGGCAGAAAGGCCAGCAGGCAATAGAACACATGGCCGGCATAGCGCACCCAGAACAGCTCCGGCATGGGATAGCGCTGGCCCAGGTACTTGACCGATGCATTGAGCACCGGAAACAGCATCGCCGCCAGACACATGTAGAACACGGCGCGCAGAACGGAATCCCCGCCATGGACGCCCGGCAGGATGGCCGGAGCGGTCGGCGGGTTCATCGGCGCAGATTCGAGGGGCAAAAGAGCGAACCCAGAGGCTGTCGAATTCGGCCGGAAGCTGTCACCTGGCCCTGGCAGGGGTCAATGGACAAATACGCATGGCCGGCCCGCCCATCCGGGCCGGCCGCTTCCGGCGCAGCCGGTTAGCGCCGGCTACCGATGCTCCAGGCGCCACCGCCTGCGGCGGCAAAATAGAGGAACACGAAACAATACAGAATGGCAGGCTCGCCATGGTTCAGCAGGGGGTAGAAGCCCACAGGGGCGTGGGCCATGAAATAGGCCACGGCCATTTCACCGGAGAGGATGAACGCGGTCGCCCGCGTGAATAAACCGACCGTCATCAACAGCCCGCCGGCGAACTCGAGGATGGCCGAAAGACCGATGAGGGAAAAAATCGCCAGGCCCTCGTGGCCCGGCATCGGGGGAAAACCGAAGAGCTTCGAGGTCCCATGCTCGATGAAAAGCAGCCCGACCACGACGCGCAACACGCTCAGAAGGCGCGGCGCCCAGATTAGGCCCGTGTTTTCGATGCTGAACAAGTCGGTGGCCTCTCTAAAATTTCTGCAGACCATTGAAAGATAAGTCGGGATCGGGTCTTTGCTAGGGGTCCATACAATGGTGGACGGCCTGGCGATACTGCCTGAGAGCGGTGCGATTCATGCAATCTCGTCACCTAAAGCCGAACGGCGATCTGCAGATGATTGGCCTGATCGCGGGTTTTTGTGTAGCATCGGCTCATAGCTCCTGGTGCCCATGGCGCCATCGCGCCACGGGAGAATCGGGAAGGCGGTGAAAATCCGCCACGTGCCCAACGCTGTGATGGGGACCGAGCGCATGAATACCACTGGCCTTGTGCCGGGAAGGTGTGCGGGCGGGTCGAACCTCAGTCAGAAGACCGGCCGGGAGCATGGATGGCGTCGTCGCGGACGGACGACGACCTGGCTTTTTCATGAAAGGGGACATCATGAAAGCAATACCGCTTGCCGCCGATTGCGCCTTCACGGCGGAAGAACAAGCCGCCGTCTACAAATGCATCTTCAATCGCCGCGACATTCGCGGCCAATTCCTGGCCGACCCCATTCCCGATGACATCCTCGCCCGGATACTTCGGGCCGCCCATCACGCGCCGTCCGTGGGGTTCATGCAGCCCTGGGACTTCATCATCGTTCGGGACGGCGCGGTCAAGGGGCGCATCCACGCCGCCTTTCAGGCCGCGCATGCGGAAGCTGCGGCCATGTTCGACGAAGCAAAGCGGGAGCCTTACAAATCCCTGAAGCTTCAAGGAATCCTCGAAGCCCCCATCGGCATCTGCGTCACCTGCGATCGGGCGCGCAACGGGCCCGTGGTCGTCGGGCGCACCCATCTTCGCGAGATGGATCTCTACAGCGCGGTCTGCGCCGTGCAGAATCTGTGGCTTGCCGCCCGCGCCGAGGGGGTGGGCGTCGGTTGGGTGAGCATCCTGCGCCGCGAGGATCTGCGCGCAGCACTCCATATCCCGGAGGCTATCGATCTCATCGCCTATCTTTGCGTCGGCTATGTCGACCATTTCCCAGCGAAGCCCGAGTTGGGGAGTGCCGGCTGGTTGCCGCGCATGGCCTTGCGCGACATCGTCTGGTTCGATCGCTGGCGCCAGCGAGGCGGCGAGGAAGGCTTGTTGAGCCATCTGGGTTGACGGCGCAGGCCCGCGACACCACGTTTGCAGCCTTGGTCGCATGACACGGCGGCTGATATGATTTTTGACATTGGTGGAGGACAGACATGAAAACGCCCGGCCCCGATCATCCGATCACGACGGCCCGCAATCCGAACAAGATCCGCGTGACCCTGGGCGGTCAGGTCATAGCGGAGTCGACCCGCGCGCTGACCATGAAGGAATCGACATACCCATCGGTGCACTACATCCCCCGTGAGGACGTGCATATGGAATTGCTCGAACGCAGCAAGCATTCGAGCCATTGTCCCTATAAGGGCGAAGCCGCCTATTACAGCATCGACGCCGCGGGCCGCAAAGCCGCCAACGCGGTCTGGACCTATGAGAAGCCCTATCCGGCGGTTTCCAAGATCGAGTCACTGCTGGCCTTCTATCCCGATCGCGTCGACGCCATCGAGGAGTTGCCCGCTCGCTGATCCGGAGAATTCAAGCGTACCGGAGTTTCTGGCCGATGCCCAGCTTCGCGGCCTTGGCCATCAGGGCATGAGCCAGCGCGATGTCGCTGAGGCTGAGGCCGCGGTGCCAGAATAGGATGGTTTCTGTGTCCGATTCGCGGCCGGGTTTGAGCCCGGCCACGATCTGGCCCAGCTCGGCATGTAGGTTGTTCTCGTTCAGCCGATCGCTGTCCACATGCTGGCGCAGCGCCCCGAAAGGCAGGCCTTTGCGGCATTGCCCCCAATCGTCCACCACCATCTTATCCATGATGTCGGTGAGCGACAATTCGACCGCGCTCATGGTGCCGTAGGGCACGACAAAGGCGCCGCGCTTGATCCACGCAGTCTTCAGGAGCGGCTCGGGCGCCGGCAGGCGCGAGGCTTCCACCACGATGTCCGCGCCCTCGAGGCAACTCTCCCAATCTTCGGTCGCCGTCACGCGCTTGCCCAGATCTGTGGCCAGCTTCTCGGCGAAGGCCGACCGGCTCTCGGGCCGGCGGGAATGGACCCTGATCTCCTGAAAATCGAAGAGGTGATCCAGCAGACGCACATTCCAATAGGCCGTGCCGCGGGCCCCGATATGCCCCAGCACCCTTGATTCTCGCCGCGCCAGGTATTTGGCGCCGATCGCCGTCATGGCGCCGGTGCGCATATCGGTGACGGCGCTGGCATCGATGATGGCCTTGGGCATGCCGGTGGCGGGGTCGAAGAGATTGAGAATGGCCATTTCCGAAGGCAGGCCGAGGCGATAGTTCTCGACGAAATCGCCAACGATCTTGACGCCGGCCAGGCCAAGCGGTTTCACGATCCCGCGCAGAATATTGAAATGGCCCTGGGCCGAATCCTTTGGAATCAAATGGACCCGGGGCTCGATGACTGTGTGTCCCTGGCCCTGGGCGCGCAGGGCCGCCTCGACCGCGCCGAGGATTTCCTCCTCGCTCAGTGCCAGCATCGCCACATCCGGTCCGTTCAGGTAATCGATGGTGATGGAGGATTCCGGCGCGCTCATGAGCCTCGATGCTTCCTTTCCATTTACATTTCGTTCGCCGGACATTGAGGGCGCCGGGAACGCGGTCATAGGAATCGAAGCGTCGAGAATACTCAATGCCCGACAAGAGCAAAGGGTGCAGAAGCCCGGTGTCAGGCCACGCGGTCCAGTTGCGCCTCGATCCGCTCCAGGACGGTTTGAGGCATATATGGTTTCGCGATGAAGTCGGCGGCGTCGCAAGCATCGGCCGCCAAATCCGCCAGCCGGGCGTGACCTGATGTCAGCACAACGCCGACATGCGGTTTGTTCCGGCCGATCCAGTTCGCCAAGGCGATTCCGTTCATTTCGCCCGGCATCCTGATGTCGCTGAAGACGACTTCCACGGCCTCGTCGGAGCACAGAATACGGGTGGCTTCGGCCGCATTGCCGGCTTCCACAACCTTGAAGCCGAATTCGCGCAGATACCCCACAATCAAAAGGCGAACCAGGATCTCGTCCTCGACGACGAGAATGGTGGATCTTTCGGGCTGCTCGCCGCCTCGGCTTTGCTTTGATGTTGGGCGCATGTATCGTTAACTCATGCTATGAACAATGGTTCCGGCCATAACCACTTGTCAGCCTGCCACGGGTCCGGCGCCTCTTGGCTCGACGGGCATCCGAGGCACGAGGCGGATCGGCATGACGCAAGTTTCCTTGGGAGTTGGATCAGATGACAGGGAAGCGGATGGTCGAAGGAGCACCCGTTCCACCCGAAAAGGACGAATTGACCGAGCGTTCGCTGATGCTGCGCGTGCGCCAGCAGGAGATACTGGCGGAGCTCGGTGTCTCGGCCTTGAAGGGCGCGCCCTTCGACAAACTGATCGACCAGACCGCTATCCTAACCGCGGAGGGCATGGAGGCGGAATTCTGCAAGGTTCTGGAATATCTTCCGGGAACAAACCGCCTGTTGGTGCGCGCCGGGGTCGGCTGGCAGCCCGGCATCATCGGCAAGGTGACGATCGGCGCGGACTCCGAATCGCCGGCGGGGTTTGCCTTGCGTACCGGCAAGCCGGTCATTTCCAACCATCTGAGCGGCGAAGATCGTTTCAGGATTCCTGAACTGCTGTTGAAACACGGTATCCATCGGGCGATCAACGTCATCCTGCAAGGCGACAATGCCCCCTTCGGCGTGTTGGAGGTCGACAGCCGCTCGCAGGGCGAGTTCACCGAGCACGATCTGGCATTCCTTCAGGGGGCTGCGAACATTCTCGGCATGGCGATCGAGCGGCAGCGTTTCGAGCGCGATTTGAAGGCGGCCCTCGCCCGCCACGAAGTCCTGCTTCGCGAAGTCGATCACCGGGTGAAAAACAGTCTGCAATTGGTAGTCAGCATATTGCGCCTCCAGGGCGATGGCGCCGATCAACCGGAGGTGCGCCGCCATCTGCAGGAGGCGGCCGGCCGTATATCGGCCATCGCGCGCGTCCACCAGCGATTGAACCAGACCGCCCAGATCGAATCTCTCGATCTTGGCGCCTACCTGACCGATCTCTGCCGCGATGTCGATGAGGTGGCGGCCAACTGCAAGATCGTTTCCGAGGTCGTTCCCGGCATCGAGATTGCCATGGCGCGCGCCATCTCGACGGCGCTGCTGGTCAACGAACTCATCGCCAATGCCGCCAAACATGCCTACGCCGAAAATTCACCCGCCTGCGTCTGGGTGAATTTGGATAAGCTCGGCGAGGTCAAGGTCGTCATTTCCATCCGTGACGAGGGCAAGGGCCTGCCCCCCGGTTTCGATCTGAAGTCCGGCAAGGGTCTGGGGATGCGGATGGTCGGTGCCCTGGCCAAGGAGCTTGACGCCGAGATCCAGATTGAAGCGCGCAATCCGGGGACGGAGTTCCGCATAGTCATGCCGCTCAGGCCCAACCTGGGGTAAGGCATGCTTTGCGCCCGCGTCAGGCTTGTCTTGACGGTCGTTGACGCGATCCCGGCCCCCTCCTAGCATCGGCAAGCCATGCGGGGGGCTTGGCCCCACGCATGGCATAGAGCGATGTTCGATCGCCAGGCCATCAGGGGGAAAACAATGCCGAACCTCGACACGGGCAATACCAGCTTTATGATTCTGTGCAGCAGCCTGGTCATGCTGATGACGCCGGGCCTCGCCTTTTTCTATGGCGGCCTGGTCGGCCGGCGCAACGTGCTGGCCATCATGATGCAGTCCTTCGTCTCCATGGGCTGGACCACGGTCATCTGGTTCGTCGCGGGGTATTCGCTCTGCTTCTCGGGCGATGTGGGCGGCGTCATCGGGAATCTCGACATGGCCTTCCTCAAGGGCGTCACCTTGGCCACGCCCTCGCCGACGCCCGGCATACCGCTCCTGGTTCATGTGGCCTATCAGATGATGTTCGCCATCATCACTCCGGCGCTCATCACCGGGGCCTTCGCCAATCGGGTGTCCTTCAAGGCCTATATGGCCTTCCTCACCCTCTGGCTCTTTTTCGTCTACTTCCCCTTCGTGCATATGATCTGGGGCGGCGGAATATTGCAGAAGTGGGGCGTGTTGGATTTCGCCGGCGGCATCGTGGTGCATAATACCGCCGGCCTGGCCGCGCTCGCCTCCGTCCTCTATGTCGGCCGGCGCCGCGTCCAGGATGGTGGCGCTCATAGCGTGCCGCTGGTGGCGCTGGGCACGGGCCTTCTCTGGTTCGGCTGGTACGGCTTCAATGCCGGCAGCGAGTTCCGGGTCGATTCGACTACGGCCGTGGCCTTCCTCAATACCGATGTCGCGGCCTCCTTCGCGGCAATCACCTGGATGGCGGTCGGTTGGTGGCACGACAAGCGGCCCACATTCGTGGGGCTGCTCACGGGCGCCGTCGCCGGGCTGGCGACGATCACGCCGGCGGCGGGATATGTCTCGCCGCTCACCTCGGTGGTCATCGGGATTGCAGCAGGGGTCGTCTGCTATTTCGCCGTGGCGTTGAAGAATCGCTTGCATTGGGATGACGCACTGGATGTCTGGGGTGTCCACGGCGTCGGCGGCGCGCTGGGGATCGTGATGCTGGGCGTCTTCGCCTCCACCGCCTTCAACCCCGCCGGCACGGACGGCTTGATCGCCGGCAATGGCGCCTTCTTCTTCAAGCAGCTTGTCGCCGTCGCCATCTCGTCGGTCTGGGCCTTCGGCTTCACCTACGCCATGCTCTGGCTGATCGATAAGGTGACGCCGGTCAAGGTGCATCAGGCGGCCGAGGAGAGCGGGCTCGATTCGGCGCTTCACGGCGAGAGCGCCTATCTGACATAGAACCGGCGAGCGCGCGGCGATCTGCCTTCCGAACATTCAAAGGAGCAAATTCCAGCATGCGTACCGTCGAGCAATTGCCTCGCGAAATCCGGATGCTCGACGATGTGCTGATCCCCCTAAAGGACGGGACCCGTCTTGCCGCGCGAATCTGGCTGCCGGTGGACGCAGACGGCGATCCCGTTCCGGCCATCCTGGAATATCTGCCCTATCGCCGGCGCGATGGCACGGCGGAACGCGATCTGCTGACCCATCCCTATTTCGCCGGGCATGGCTATGCCGCGGTGCGGGTCGACATGCGCGGCAGCGGCGACAGCGACGGCGTGCTGCTGGGGGAATATCTGAAACAGGAACAGGACGACGCCATGGAGGCGATCGCCTGGATCGCCGTCCAGCCCTGGTGCACGGGCGCCGTCGGGATGATCGGCATCTCCTGGGGCGGGTTCAACGGACTGCAGGTGGCCGCGCGCCGGCCGCCGGCGCTCAAGGCTGTCGTCTCCATCGCCTCGACGGATGATCGCTATGGCGACGACATTCATTTCATGGGCGGTTGCCTGCTGGGCGACAAGCTCGGTTGGGGCGCCACGATATTTTCCATCAACGCCGCCCCGCCCGATCCGGCCATCGTGGGGGCTCGCTGGCGCGAGATGTGGCTGGAGCGTCTCGACAAGAACGGACTCTGGCTGCTCGATTGGCTGAAACACCAGCGCCGCGACGAGTACTACAAGCATGGCTCGGTCTGCGAGGATTGGAAGGCGATCCAATGCCCGGTCTATGCGGTGGGCGGCTGGACTGACGGTTATACCAATGCGGTCTTTCGTCTGCTGGCCAATCTGAAATGTCCGCGCAAGGGCCTAGTGGGGCCCTGGGCGCATAAATATCCGCATTTCGGCGTGCCGGGCCCGCAGATCGGTTTTCTGCAGGAATGCCTGCGCTGGTGGGACCAGTGGCTTAAGGGTCGCGACACCGGAATCATGAAGGAGCCGATGCTGCGCGCCTGGATCGAGGATCCGGTGCCGCCGCGGGCGCGCTATGAGGCGAAGCCCGGCCGCTGGGTGGCAGAGGATACCTGGCCGGCCAAGGGTATATCGGCACAACCCTGGCGCCTGGAGCCCGGCCGGCTTGTCGCGGGCAAGTCAGCGGCTTCCGGCGAGGCCCTGGCCATCCGCTCGCCCGAGACGATCGGCAGTGCCAGCGGTTCCTGGTGCCCTTATGGCACGGGCCATGACCAAGCGACCGACCAGCGCGTGGAAGCCGGCGGCTCGCTGGTTTTCGATACGCCCGCCTTGGAGCAGGATATCGAAATCCTGGGCGCGCCCGTGGTCGAGCTCCAGCTCTCCGCTGACCGGCCGCAAGCCAAGGTCGCCTGCACGCTCTCGGAGATCATGCCCAGTGGCGCGGTGACGCGCGTGACATACGGCCTGCTAAATCTGACGCATCGCGAGAGCCATGAGCAGCCGACGCCCCTTGAGCCCGGCAAGCGCTACAAGGTCCGGGTGCAGCTGAACGATGCCGGTCATCGCTTCGCGGCGGGCAATCGTCTGCGCCTAGCCGTTTCGACGGCTTATTGGCCCACCTCCTGGCCCTCGCCCGAGGCAGCAACGGTCTCGATCCTGACGGGATCGAGCACGCTCTCGCTGCCCGTCCGGCCCAAGCGCGCCGCGGACGCGAAATTGACACCCTTCGGCGAACCCGAGGGCACGGCGGTGCTCAAGAAAAGCTACATAGAGGCACCCCGGGAACGGCGGCGGTTCACCACCGACCGGGTGAGCGGCAAGATGATCATGGAACTCGTCGAATCGGACGGCCGCTATCGCATCGACGATATCGATTTGACGGTGAGCGTGCGCAAGCGCCGGCGCTTCACCATCCATCCCGCAGATCCCAATTCCGCCCATGCCGAGATCTATTGGCATCGGGAATACTCGCGAGGGACATGGCGCGTGTCGGCGGAAAGCAATATCGTCCTCACCAGCGACGGCGAAGCGTTTCGCGTGAACGCGCGTTTGGACGCCTATGAGGGCGACAATCGAGTCTTCTGCCGCGACTGGGATGAACGCATTCGCCGCGATCTCGTGTGAATGGCGCCGTTCACCCTGGTGGGCGATGGCGGCGGCGGGCCGACAGGGTGACTTCGCCGCCAGGCGCTCGCGGCAGGCGAGAGCCGCGGCCACGGCGCACGCCCCATGGGATGGATCGCGCCGCCCGCCACCTCGATGATGTCGATCATCGCCGTCAGATAGGGCACCGTCATTCTGGCGAGCGAATCGGTGCGCCAGGCAGCGGGCGATGAATTCCTCTAGCGCGAAGTCGATCTGGTCCGCTACACCAGAGACCGCGGCGCTGCGGATCAAATTCGCCGAGGCTCAGGTGCAATATCGCGCCGGGCAATTCGACGAGGCGCTGGCGTCATTTGCAACATTGGCCGATCGCGACCCGGTCTCGGACGCCTTTGCGGCGCGGCTGCGGGGCTGGTTGGCCGAAGGCGAGCCCCGGCCCTGGGATGGCATCACCAATCTGGAGTCGAAATAGCAGGTCCTTTTTAGGTCGGCGCGCTCGCCGCACGCAGGGCTGACGCTTGCGTCCCGTCGCTGAAATGCCGAATCGGCGAGGCGCCTCGCCGATTCGGACAGACCACTTTCCGTAGACAGATACGCCGGGTTAGCTGCCGTAGACGTCGAAGTCGAAATATTTCTTGGCGATGGCATTATAAGTGCCGTTGGCACGGATGGCCGCGATCGCCTTGTTCAGCTTCTCCTTCAATGCGGTATCGGTCTTGCGAATGCCACCGCCGGTGCCATAGCCGAAGACGACCGGATCGTTGCCGGGCGGCATGGCCTTCACTTCGAAGTCCTTGCCCTGGTCGGTCTTCAGGAACCCGTTCAGGACGATCGCATCGGCCATCTCGAGATCGAGGCGGCCGGCCACGAGATCGGCATTCACGTTGTCCTGCGTGTCGTAAATCTTGAGCGTCGCCGATGGGAAATACTTCGTCATGAAACGGGAGTGGGCGGTGTTGGTCTGCACGCCCACGACCTTGCCCTTCAGGCTGTCGGGGTTCTTGAAATCGATGTTGTAGCTCACCGACTTCGGCCCGATGATCTCGGCTGGCGTCTTGTAGTACCTGTCGGTGAAGTCGATCGTCTGCTTGCGCTTGTCGGTGATCAGCATCGACGACCAGATCACGTCGAACTTGTTCGCCTGCAAGGCGGGAATGATGCCGTCCCAGGCGACTTCGACGATGGAGCAATTGGCCTTCATCTCGGCGCAGACGGCGTCCATCAGGTCGATTTCGAAACCGACCCATTTGCCGGACGCATCCTTGCTTTCGAACGGCGGATAGGGCTCGGCGGCGACGCCGAACCTGACGGTATCCTGGGCGCGGGCGCTAAAGGCAGTCAGCGCCAGCATGGCGCTGACGACGATGCCTGCGAGAATGTATTTCTTCATGGTCCTCCCCTATGGTTGTTGTTTGTTGCCTTCGCGAGCGTCGGACGATTTTCCCGGTTTGGATGCCGGCTCGGTTCCCTTTCACTTCGATACCAATAAATAATTGATATCGGTCCGTGAAATTGTCGATTTAAAGCCTTGCACGAGGGCTTCGCGGTCGTCAACATGCACAGCGAATCAGATTTGAGGCCAATCTATATTGGTATCGGCATGCGGCGACAGGATAGGGCCATCGAAAAACTCGACGCGCTGCTCGCCAGCGGCCGCTTTCCCGTGAATAGCCGATTGCCGCCGGAGCGCCGGCTGACGGGGGATCTGGGGCTCAGCCGAAGCGCGCTACGCGAGGGGCTCGATGTTCTTGAAGCGCAGGGGCGGATCTGGCGCCACGTCGGGCGCGGCACCTTCGTGGGCAACCGCCCCCTCGATCCGCCGGCCAGTCTTTCCGTCATCACATCCCAGACGAGTCCGACCGAGGTGCTTGAGGTCCGGCTGTTGATCGAGCCCATGCTGGCTCGATTGGCCGCGCTACGGGCGACCGACTCCGATATCGGCCATATGGAGCATCTGCTGGAAAGGAGCGAAGCGGCCCGCGATCCGAAAACATGGGAACTCTGGGATGGTCGACTTCATCGCATGGTGGCCGAAGCCGCTCATAACCGGCTGCTTCTTTCCCTGTTCGACGCCTTCAATGCCATGCGCAGCCAGAAGACCTGGGGCAAGCTGCGCCAGGCAGCGCTTACGCCCGAGCGTCGGGAGACCTATTGCCGTCACCACCGCGCTTATGTGTCGGCGATCGCCAGGCGCGATCCTCGACGGGCGGAAGAACTCATGCGCCGGCATATCGAGGCCGTTCGCGCCGACCTTCTGGAGGCCGTCCATGGCGCCGGCTGAACCGGGAGGGACCACATGCCGGGTTTCCTCGCCGTGACGTCGCCGGCCTCGATCCATGCGGCTCTGCGTTCCGGTGACGCAACGGCGATAGCCATAGAGGCGCCGGGACGTCCAGGGCTCAGCCGTGCCGGACTGCTTCGGCAGGCGGAGGGTATCGTGGGCACCCTTCGGGGCCTTGGCGTCGCCCGTCAGGATCGCGTCGCCATGGTCCTGCCCAATGGCCCCGAGATGGCGGCTGCCTTCCTCGGCGTTGCCGCCGGGGCCGTTGCAGCGCCCCTCAACCCTGCCTATCGCGCCGAAGAGTTCGATTTCTATCTGTCGGATGTCGACGCCCGGCTGCTGCTGATCGAAGAGGGCCTCGATTCGCCCGCCCGCGCGGTCGCCCAGCGACGCAACATCGATATCGTCGACGTCAGAGCCGTGATGGGCGAGCCGGCCGGCAGCCTCCGGTTGCTCCAACAGGATCAGACCTTGAAGCCGGTCGAGGCGGATTTTGCCGCCGGGTCGGACGCAGCCCTCATGCTCCACACCTCGGGCACCACATCGCGCCCGAAGATCGTGCCGCTGACCCATCGCAATCTTCTGGCCTCGGCCCACAACGTTTCGCAAAGCCTGGCGTTGACGCCCGCGGATCGCTGCCTTGTCGTGATGCCCCTGTTTCACATCCATGGCTTGATCGGCGCCTTGCTCTCCTCGATCCATGCCGGCGCCGCCGTCTTCTGCCCGCCCGGCTTCAATGCCCTGAAGTTCTTCGCCTGGCTCGATGAGTCGCAGGCGAGTTGGTATACGGCGGTGCCGACCATGCACCAGGCTGTGCTCGCCCGCGCCGAGCGCAATCGCGAGGTCTTGGCGCGCCGCCGGTTGAGATTGATCCGGTCGTCCTCGGCCTCCTTGCCACCGCAGGTGATGCGGGACTTGGAAGCGGCCTTCGGCTGCCCGGTCATCGAGTCCTATGGCATGACCGAAGCCGCCCATCAGATGGCGAGCAACCCGCTGCCGCCGGCTGCCCGCAAGCCTGGCAGCGTGGGCCGCGCCGCGGGGCCGGATGTGGCGATCATGGGCGCCGAAGGCCAACTGCTGCCGGCCGGTGGCGCCGGCGAAATCGTCATTCGCGGCGAGAACGTCACGGCCGGCTATGCCAACAACCCGGCGGCCAATGAGCAGGCGTTCCGAGAGGGCTGGTTTCGCACCGGCGATCTCGGCCGGCTCGATCACGATGGCTATCTGACCATCGAGGGTCGGCTGAAGGAGATCATCAACCGGGGCGGCGAGAAGATCGCGCCTCGAGAGGTCGATGAGGCACTCCTCGACCATCCCGCCGTGGCCCAAGCGGTGACCTTCGCGCTGCCTCACGACAAACTGGGCGAAGAGGTCGCCGCAGCGGTCGTGTTGCGCGAGGGGTGCTCGGCAACCGAAGGCGAGCTGCGCGATTTCGTCGCGCGCAAACTGGCCGACTTCAAGGTGCCGCGCCGGATCGTCTTTCTCGCCGAGATTCCCAAGGGCGCGACCGGCAAGCAGCAGCGGATCGGTCTTGCCCGCCGCCTCGGGCTTGCCGCATGAGGATGACGTCGAGCCTCGGGCAACGGCGCGCAGTTGACCAGTCTATGCTTGCCAATGCAACTACGCTTCCCCAGCCAAGACGCAATCCCTAGAGGACGCCCACAGACATCATGCGCGATTTTCAGTTTCCCGGCCGCTCGCCCATCCGGGTGACCGAGGCCGCCGCCGCCACCTCGCATCCGCTGGCGACGCTGACGGCGATCGAGATCATGCGCCAGGGCGGCAATGCCATCGACGCGGCGGTCGCAGCCGCCGCTGTGCTCGCCGTGGTCGAGCCGCAATCCACCGGCATCGGCGGGGATTGTTTTGTTCTCTATGCCCCGCGGGGCGGACCGGAGGTGATCGCCTTCAACGGTTCCGGCCGCTCGCCGAGGGCCGCCACATACGAGTGGTACAGCGAGCACGGCTTCAGCGAATTTCCGAAATATGGCCCCCATACGGTCACCATCCCCGGCGCCATCGATGCCTGGGCGCGGATCGTGGCCGATCACGGCACGCGGGAATTGGGGGCCATGCTACAGCCCGCCATCGGCTTCGCCGAAGACGGCTATGTGGTCTTGGATCGGGTGGCCTTCGATTGGGATCTCACGGCCGAACGTCTGGCCGGCGATCCCCATGCGGCGCGAATTTTCCTGCCCCAGGGCCGCGCGCCGCGCCCGGGCGAACGCCATCGCCAGCCCGAACTGGCGGCGACATTGCGTGCCGTCGCGGCGGCAGGGCGCGATGGGTTCTATAAGGGCGCGATCGCCGAGGATATGGTTGGCCATCTGAAGGCGCTGGGCGGATTGCACGATCTCGAGGATTTTGCCAAGGCTGACGGCGAATATGTCCGGCCCGTCAGCACCTCATATCGCGGCACCGACATCTATCAGATGCCGCCGAACAATCAGGGGCTGACCGCCCTTATCATGCTCAACATACTGTCGGGCTTCGAGCTGGCCGGCCGCGACCCGATGGGTGCCGATCGCCTGCATCTGGAGATCGAGGCCGGTCGGCTGGCCTATCGCGACCGCAATGCCCTGATCGCCGATCCGGCCCATGTTGATGTGCCGGTGGCCCGGATCCTATCGGCGGCCCATGCCGGTGAATTGCGAAGCCTGATCGATCCCGATCGGGCCATGGTCAAATTGCCGCCATCGGCGATGCAGCGGTCGGAGACGGTCTATCTCAGCGTCGTCGATCGTGATCGCAACGCCGTCAGCTTGATCAACTCGATCTACCATTCGTTCGGCAGCACGTTGGTAGCGCCACGCTCGGGCATCGTCTTGCAGAATCGCGGCGCCAGCTTCCGGCTCGACCCCTCCCACCCCAACGCCATCGCGCCGGCCAAGCGGCCCATGCACACCATCATGCCGGGCATGGCCATGCGCGCCGGCCGGGCGTTGATGCCCTTCGGCGTCATGGGTGGCGACTACCAGCCCTTCGGCCATGTACATCTGCTGACCAATATTCTCGACTACGCCATGGATCCGCAAAGTGCATTGGACAGCGCGCGGGTCTTCTATGACGACGGCGCTGTCGAGGCCGAGCGCGGAATTCCCGCGGGTGCCGTCGCCGGATTGCGGGCCAAGGGCCATCGCATTGTGGTCCCGGTCGAACCCCATGGCGGAGGTCAGGCCATTCTCATCGATTGGGAGGCCGGCACGCTGACCGCGGGCTCCGATCCGCGCAAGGATGGCTGCGCGCTGGGTTGGTGAGAGGCTTTGATTCAGCAAGGTAGCGACTGATTCACGCTCTAAGCCAAGCGGGCCTAAGACGATCAGGCGCTAATATCGCCACAACAGCAGATAGCGCCAAAGGTCCGGAAACTGGCCCCATTCGCGCCGCAGGCGCATCTGATCGGCCAGATGCAGCCCATAGCGGGAATTGGCATAGAGCCGCGGCCGGCCCCACGATCTCGGCCGGTGGTGCCAATAGGCCAAGGTTTCGCCGATCACGCCGATGCCGAAGCGTTCGGCAAAGCGCAAATTGAAATCCCAATCGCCCAGTACAGGCAAGTCGATCCGATAGTGGCCCACGGCCTCGCCCGCCGCCCGCTCATAGAGAAAGGCAATCGGCGGAAAGCGGTTGTGCCGGCGCAGGGCGGCGGCCGTCACCGGGTCGGTTGGAAGCGGCATGGCGCGCCGTTTCGTTTCGACGAGCCGGCCACCCCGGAATCGCTCGTAGACCATGTCGGTGCCCACGATTACCCCGCGTTTGGCGGGTGCGGCGGCCTCAAGGTAGGCGACGGTCCTGGTCAGGACTTCCGGATGCCAGCTGTCGTCGTCGTCATGGATCGCGATGTAGCGGCTTCGGCTTTCGGCGATCCCGTGATTGCTGGCTGCCTGCATTCCCTCGCTGCGCTCGCGGTGAATAAGACGAAGGCGACCGGCCAGGGCATCGGCGTGACGGGCGACGGTTTCGCGAATGGCCACCAGGTTCCCGGCATCGCTGACCAGCACCAATTGCCATTCGGTAAAACTTTGCCGCAGGATTCCGCTCAGCGCCCGATCGAGGGTGATCGGCCGATCTTGAGTGCGCATGATGATGGCTACACGCGGCTCGGCCATCAGCCATGCCGTCCTGTCAAAAACCGACAGGCCACCATTTTCAATTTTCCCCTATCAAGCCCACAGGCAATCTGCGGAGCGCCCGATTATCTACCCCACTGCAACAACGTGTGATTATAACACGCCGCGGAAGGGGCCCAGGCCTTACAAAAAATTCACCTCCGGATGGTTTCGCAGGGGCCCGCGGCCCGTCAGGCAATCAGCGCAACGATCAACCTACGGCGTTGCCGCGCAGGTCCGCGAAGGACACCATGACATGGCTTCGGTAAGCGGGGCGGGCCATCAGGCGCTGATACCAACGCTGGATGCCCGCAAGCCCCGGGCGTTCGATGGGCATCTCGTAGTAACGATAGAGTGTGGCGCCGATGACGATATCGGCCATGGAGAGCCGCTCGCCCAGCAGATAAGGCTGATCGGCGAGTTGGCGTTCGACAACCGCGTAGTGGGCGCGCAGCCGCCGGGCGGAATCGGCGGTGGCCGTGGGGTTTTGCCGGTCGGCGGGCGTCCTGACCGACAACCAGAAGAGCTCATAGAAATCGGGCGCCAGCGTGGTTTGCATCCAATCCATCCACTGGTCGGCCTGGGCGCGAGCCCCAGGATCGCGATCCCATAGCCGATCCGCGCCATGGCGGGCGGCCAGATAGCGGACGACGGCGTTGCTCTCCCAGACGATGACGCCATCGTCGTCGATGGTTGGAATCTTTGCGTTCGGATTCATCCTGAGATAGGCGGGCCGATCGAGACCGCCGAAACGGCCGCCGACATCGAGGCGCTCGTGGGCGATGCCGAGTTCGCCCACGGTCCACATCACTTTCTGCACATTGAGCGAGTTGGAACGTCCCCAGATCTTCAGCATCGGCTTTTCTTGCCCTCGGCGGCGCTTCGACTACTTCAACAGATTGGCGCTGATGTAGCCCGTCTTGCCGGCGACTTTGACATGGGCCCATTTGCCATTATCGACCAGCTCGCTCACGTCGACCTTCGTGCCGCGTGCCAAGGTGGCGAGCAGGGTGGAGTGGGTCGTTGGCTTGGCGCGCAGATGGGCATTCTTCACCGCCACCTGCATCTGATGGTCGGCGATGGTCTGGAAGGCCGAGGGCACGGCCGGAACTGGTATCGAGAACACGGCCGCCGAGGCGCTGGTGGCGGCGGTTACCAGGCAGAGGCAGGTGAGCGCGAGTAAATTGGGAAAACGCATGGCAATGCTCCTTCGCGATTTGGATTTGGAAGACTCCAGTCTACGAATCCCTCCGTGATTCGGGAACCAAATAGGTTGCCGGGTCGGAATTTCCGGGGGATAAGGGCCTCTCGGGAGAGCCGCCATGGAACGCGATCGACAGGAATTGTGGCTGGCTGCCGGCCTTCGCACGGCCTTCGCGCATGTCGATGGGCCGTTGTCGCAGCGCGATTCCCTGGCGCTCTCGGTGCCGGTCGTGCGCGCGATGGGGCAGGTGCCGACCGGCCCTGTCGATTTCGCAGTCTGGGGATCGGTTGCCCTCAACCTCGCCTACAGCAATCTGGCGCGCGAAGTCTGGTTCGACGCCAAGCTCGACCCCCATGTTCCCGCCTTCACCACGGTCATGCAATGCAGCACCAGCATGGTCGGCGTCTTCGAAGCGGCGGGGATGCTGGGTCGGGGCGGGCGGGAGCTGGCGCTGGTAGGCGGCGTCGACAGCATGAGTCGCATCCAATTCGGCCTTGGGCAAAATCTTTCAGACTGGCTTCGCCGCGTGAGTCAGGCGCGCAAATTGAGCCGGCGGCTGCGGATTGGTCTCGGATTGAGGCCCTCGGACATCCGGCTGTACGTCCCCAAGATTCAGAATCGCGTCACCGGCCGAAGCATGGGCGAACACTGCGAGGATATGGCCAAGACCTGGGCCGTCGGCCGGCGCGACCAGGACGAATGGGCGCTGCTCAGCCACCAGCGTGCCGTCGCGGCCCAGGATCGCGGTTTCTTCAACGACCTGATCCTGCCCCTCGATGGGCTGGTGCGGGATGAATTTCCCCGCCGCGACACTTCGCTGGAGAAATTGGCGAAACTCAAACCCGCTTTCGACCGCGCCGGCGCGGGCACCATCACGGCGGGCAATAGTTCGCCGTTGACCGACGGGGCAGCGGGAATATGGGTCGCCACGACAACGGGGCAGGCGCGCTTGCCGGCCGCGCTTGCCCGCGTGCGGCTGGTGGACTTCGAATTGGCAGCAGTCGACGTTTTCAGCGAAGGCCTGCTGATGGCGCCGGTCTCCGCCATCCCACGACTTCTATCGCGCCATCGCCTGAGATATACCGACATTGCCCTATGGGAGATTCACGAAGCCTTCTCGGCCCAGCTCGCCTGTCATATCAAGGGATTGCAGGATCGGCGCTTCGTGCAGGCCAAGACCGGGATCGATGAGGATTTCGGCCCGCTGCCGGTCGAGCGGATCAATCCGAACGGCGGAAGCGTGGCGCTGGGCCATCCCTTCGGCGCCACCGGCGCGCGGATCCTGAGTCAGGCGGTGAAGGAGTTGGCGGCGATGCCCAAGGGCAGCCGCGCCGTCGTCAGCATCTGCGCCGACGGCGGGCAGGCCAGCGTGGCGTTGCTCGAAAGCTGACGGCGACCCGATCAGCCTCTCTATTCGCCCCGAAGTTTGCGCGTCCAGGCGGCCAGGGCGGCCAGCAGGTCGCGGATAAAGCCCTTGGCCGCCTCGTCGGTCAGATTGCCCGCCGCGTCGAATTTGTTCTGCGCCTGGCCGATTATAACCTCCGGCCGGTTCACCGGAAACATGTTGAGGAAGACCATGCTGTGGCGCAGATGCAGCTGTGCCCGCACGGATCCCATGAGGCCCATGCTGGCGCCCATCATGGCCGCGGGCTTGCCGGCAAAGGGTTGGTTGGGCGCGCGCGAGATCCAGTCGATGGCGTTCTTCAGCGGCGCCGGCAGGGAGTAGTTGTATTCCGGCGTCACGAACAACAGCGCGTCGGCCGCCGCGACACGGTCGATGGCCTGTTGGGCGGATGCGGGGAAGCCAGCCTGATGGAGGTCCGCGTTGTATAGCGCGAGACTGCCGATCTCGATTTCCTCGATGGTCATGCCTTGGGGCACCAGCTTGATCGATTCCTTCAACAACATGCGGTTGAAGGAGGCCTTGCGCAGGCTGCCGCAGAAGGCCGCGGTTTTGATCGGCTTGGCCATGGACCCATCCCTCCGTCAGCGGTTGAGGAATGAGTTATGCCATTATCGCCGCGCGGCGTCATGGGGACAGACTCGGCCGACAGAATGGGCCGGCGCCACGCGACAGCGGCGCCGGCCGCGTCTCAGTGGACGTGCTCGCTCTTGGCGAGGGCTTTCTTCAACTTTTCGACCGTGAATCCCGGCTCGCGGCAGACCTTCAGGATCACCGCCTCGCGGCGCATGATGAGGGCGACGACATCGGGCAGTTTGCGGGCCAGTTCATGGGGGATGACGACGGCGCCATGCTCGTCGGCATGCACCAGATCGCCGTCCTCCACTACCATGCCCGCTACATTCACCTCGCCGCCGAAGCCGATCAGATGTTCATGGGCATGGGAGGGGCCGATCGATCCGGCGATCAGCTGAAACTCGGAGGCGATCATGCGCAGGTCGCGCACGCTGCCGTTGGTGACGACGCCCAGGCAGCCCATGGCCTTGTGCATGGTGGTATTGACCTCGCCCCAGAGCGCCCCGCGCCCGCGCTGATTGCCATCGAGGTCCTGGACGACGGCGATCTTGGGATTGGGCCCCGCCACGACGTAGTCGAGGTAATCCTCATTGATCTTGTCTTCCGCCTTCTTGTCGCGCCGCGCGGGCCGGGACGCCCGCATGGTCGAGGTCTTGGCATAGCCCACAATGGGCGGAAGCTTCGGAAAAGCGCAGACCAGCGGATCCAGCGTATAGCCCTGGCTCTTGAACTTGGGGTCGAGCACTTCGAGCGCATTGCAGATGGTGGGCGTGTCGATGGCGCGCAACGCCTCGATTTCCTTTCGGGCGAGTGGCTTGTGGGCCATGAGATGAGTCTCCCTGGTTTGGCGGTGATTGGGTTGGATCAGGCTTCGAGGCGGGCGAGGGTGGCAGCACTCACGCCAGTTCGCTTTCCCGCCGCGACCAGCTGAGCGATCGTCGTCTTGTCGAGTGGGATGCCATGGGCGAGACGCTCCGCCTTGGTGGCGAGCTCGACATCACCCGGTGCGCGAACCTTGTCGCCGGGTTTGGCCGGCGGCGTGGTGCGGATCCAGTCGGTGAGGCGGGCCACGTCTTCCTTGAAAAACGCGGCAAGGCCAAGACCGCTGGGATCGATATAGAAGGACAGCATGTTATTGACGAAGCGGTCGGCAGTCGGATTCTTGGGGTGGCTCGAACACCCGCCGGTAAGGGACCCGGCGAAGATTTCGGCGAAGAAGCTGAGGCCCGAGCCCTTATGTCCGCCGAAGGGCAGAAGTGCGCCTATGGGCGGGCCATAGAATGCATTGGGATCGCGGATCGGCTTGCCTTCATGATCCAGAGCGACGCCTTCGGGCAGCATCTCGCCCTTGTTCTTGGCGACCCGCACCTTGCCTTCGGCGACCGCCGAGGTGGAGACGTCGAAGACCAGCGGCTTGCCCTCGGGGCCCGGCGCGCCGGCAGCGATGGGGTTGGCGGAAAGGCGGCGTTCCTTGCCGCCGAAGGGGGCGACCAGAATGCCTTCGCCCGAGCTGTTGACGAAATGAAGCGAGACGATGCCGGCTTCGGCCGCCATCTGGGGCCAGGCGCCAATACGGCCCAAATGGCCCGAATTGCGCAAGGCGATCATGGCGATCCCATGGGTCTTGGCCTTGCCGACGCCAAGATTCACCGCCTGCTTGCCGATGGTCTGGCCAAAGCCGAACTGGCCATCGACCAGCACGAAGGCACCGCCGTCCTTGGTGATCTTCATGCGCCTGTTGGCGATCACATGCCTGTCGTCGATGCATTGCAGATATTCGGTCACCCGGATGATGCCGTGGGAATCCATGCCCAGCAGATTGGCGTCGACCAGATGACCGGCGACGTCGCGGGCGTCCTCGTCGTCCAGCCCGGCGCCCCGGAAGACTGCCACGGCATAGTCGCGCAGCAGATCGGCGGAAATCGTCATGCAAGCCTCATTGGTTGGAAGCGGGGTTGGGGTTCTTTTCCATTTCGTCGAGAAAGCAGCGAAAATCCGCGGCGAGCCGACTGGCTTCCAGCCCGGGCAGCGGCGCCATGGGCGGCAGCACGCGTGTCCAGCCGGGATCGCCCGTCTCGGCCGCGACCCAGGCCTTGAGACAGGCAACGAAGGGCCCGCGCGACATCAGGCTGTCGGCTTTCTGGATCAGCGGCACGAAGCGCCGGCGCTCGGTAATGCCCGGGGCGTCGAGCAGGCGGCGCAGCAAGGGCGCGATGACATTGCCCAGCCCGCAGATGGTGCCGGCGCCATGATGCTGGAGCGCCAGATGAATATGGATCTCGCTGCCGGTGAAGATCGCGAGTTTAGAAAAGCGGCGCAGCAGTTCTTCGGTATAGCCCCAGTCGCCGCCGCTGTCCTTGAAGCCGACGATGTTTGCCGGGTAGCGGTCCAGCAGCCGGCGGATCACCGGCGGGCGAACCGGCACGCCCGAGGCGCCGGGGATGTGATAGAGCAGCGCGCGCAGATCCGGTTCGCCAAGCCCGTCGATCAAGGCGACGTAGTAACGGAAGATGCCTTCGTCGCCGATTCCGTCGCGGAAGAAAAATGGGGGCATCAGCAGCACACCGGCGACATCGGCCCGGGTCGCCTGGCGCGCCAGGTCGATGGAATCGGGAAGGCTGGCCGTGCTTGCCGAAACGATCAGCCGCTCCGGCGGCAATCCAATGGCCAGCAATTCATCCAGTACGCGTCGCCGATCGCCGGCGCCGAAGGCCGGGCCCTCGCCGGTAGTGCCGAACAGAGCGACACCGTCGCAACCCTGGTCGAACAAATGCCGGCAGTGTGCGGCCAGACGCGCAACATCGCAGCGATAACCGCTATCGATGGGCGTCACCACCGCAGTCCATAATCCGGCCAGCGGCTTGGTCATCGGTGACGACCGGTCTGTTGCGCCCGGCAGGGATCGAGGGTCTCAACGACAGTGAGGGCTAGGCGCCGATTCATATCAAGGAACTCTTGCTGGACTTACTTTGCCAATATACACAAAGGCTTGCCGCAGATTGTCAACAATTATTCCTTGACCGTCGGCTGCCGATTACGTTAATTCTGACATTGGAGAAGGATATCCAGCCATGCCGAACCTGCCGAGCCTCAAGGTTCACCGCCGCTCCCTGGATCGCCGCGCTGCCGATGTGCTGCGCGAGGAGATCCTCAGCGGACGCTTTCCCCCGGGCTTTCGTCTCGTCGAAACCTGGCTTGCCCAGCAGCTTCACGTCAGCCGGGGAACCGTGCGCGCCGCGCTGGCCGAACTCGCCCATCAGGGTCTCGTGGAGCAGGTCGCCTATACCAAATGGTCGGTGCCCGATCTCAAGGCCCAGGACGCCTGGGAACTTTATACGCTGCGCGCTTCGCTGGAAGGCCTCGCCTCTTTTCTTGCCGCCGAAGCGATGACGCCGGCGGCGCAGGCAAGCCTGAAAGTCAGCTTCGAACGCCTGTCCGCGGCGGCGAAAGATGGCAAGGTCGGCCCGGCGGTCGAGGCCGATCTGGCGCTGCACAAGACCATCGTGGCGCTGGCCAACCATCGCCGACTCTCCAAGCAGTATGAAATTCTGGAACAGCAGGTTCGCCGCTATATGGCGAGCTCCAACGCCTTGATGCATGACACGCGAGAAGTGGGCGATCAGCACCGCCCCCTTGTCGAGGCCATTCTCGCGGGCAAGCCCGCCGAAGCCGAGGCCCTGGCCAAAGCCCATAACATGACCGAGGGGCGCAAGCTCTTCGACCGTCTCAAGGAAATCGAGCGGGCCGAGGTGGTCTCGCTCCCGCGGCCGCGTGAATCGCGGCGGCTGAAGCCGGTGATCGTGCCGCGCAGCGGAAGCTAGGCGAACGACGAAGCGGAACAACAAAAAGAGACGCTCAAGTCTTGGAAGACGAAACTTAGACGAAACAAGTTTCAAACAGAGGGAGGAACAATAAGATGAGCAACTCGACCCTTCGCCGGCGCTTCGGCCGCCGGGTTTTCCTGGCCGCCGGTGCGGCCGCGGTGGCGATGCCCTTCATCGCCAGATCGTCTCTGGCCGCGGCCAAGATCATTCGCATATCGACGCCGGGCTCGCCGGAGGAATGGCAGTCCAAGGCGCTCGAGGAATTCAAAAAAGAGCTGAATGCTGCAGCACCCGGTCAGTTCGACGTCCAGAACCACTACAACGGCACGCTGTTCGCGCAGGGTACGGAAATCGAAGCGATGCAGCGCGGCAACCTCGAGGTCGGCATGGTCTCGCCCCAGGATGTCGCCGTGCAGATTCCGGAATATTCGATCTTCACCACCGGCTATCTGATGCGCGATCCCAAGCATCTCGATGCGGTCTACGATGGCGACATCGGCAAGGAGTACGCCAATCGCGTTTCCGCCAATGTCGGCATCCATATCGTGCGCAGCCAGTATCTGGGCACGCGCCATGTCATCCTGCGCCAGGTACGCGACGTGAAGACGCCCGCCGACATGAAGGGCCTCAAGCTGCGCATGCCCGGATCAGAGACCTGGCAGTTCCTGGGCAATGCCCTGGGCGCCAATGCCACGCCGCTCGCCTTCGAAGAGGTCTACCTCGCCATGCAGACCGGCACGGTGGACGGGCTGGAAAATCCACTCCCCGATGCGGAGGCTGCGAAGTTCTACGAAGTCTCGAAGCAGGTGGTGCTGACCGGCCATATGGTCTCCAACACCTTCTTCGCCATGGCCAACGGCTTTTGGAACGGGCTTTCGCCCACCGAGCAGGGAGCGATCGAGGCGGCCGAAGCCAAGGCCAAGGCCTTCAACGACGATGGCGTGATCAAGACGGAGGTCGATGCGAAGGGCTTCTTCGAAAGCAAGGGCAGCAAGGTGACGACGCCCGACGTGGCCGCCTTCCGCGATCAGGTGCAGAAGAAGTTCCTGGAGTCGAAGTTCGCCGCCAGTTGGCCGCAGGGGATGCTGGAGCGTATCAACAAGGCCGGCACGTAAGACGCTCGAAACTGGCGACACGGGGGGAATCGTGACGTCGCTTCACGCAAAACTGAAGCGGGGCGCCGAACTGCTCGCGGCTTTGCTGTTCGCGGCCATGTTCGGCGCCTTCGTCATCCAGGTCGTCTCGCGCTATGTCTTCGACGACCCGGTGTCGTGGTCGCTCGAAATCTGCTCGATCACCTATGTCTGGATCGTCTTTCTGGTCAGCGCCACGATCCTGACGCCGCGCGAGCACATCACCTTCGACATGCTCTATGCAGCGCGCAGCCCGCGCTGGAAGCGCGGATTCGCCATCTTCACCTCGGCCAGCATCCTGGTGATCTTCACCATCTGCCTGCCGACGACCATCGGCTACGTGATGTTCTCGTCCCGTAATCACTCACTCATCCTGCATATCCCGATGGATATCATCTATTCCTGCTTCGCAATTTTCATGATCGGGGCCATCGTCGGCTCCGCCATTCGCCTCAAACGGCTGCTCGGCAAGTCATGGCAATCAGACCTCTGACAAGGGAATCCTGACATGACACTCGCTGCCGCGGTCATGCTCGCCAGCTTCTTCATCTGGGGGGCGCTGGGGATGCCCATCGGCTTCGCCATGCTGTGCTCGGCCTTCCTCTATCTTCTGCTGAAAGGCCAGGATATCGGGCTGGTTGCCTCCCAATCCCTGAACGGACTGTTCCGCAGCTTCGTTCTTCTGGCCGTGCCCTTGTTCATCCTGGCCGCCGAGATCATGAATGCCGGCACGGTCAGCGAACGGTTGTTGAAATTCGCCAGCCTGATCGTGGGGCGCATTCGCGGCGGCCTTGCCCATGTCACCGTCATCGCCAGCATGATCTTCTCGGGTATGAGCGGCAGCGCGATAGCGGATGCCGCCGGTCCCGGCAAGCTGATGATCGAGATGATGCTGAAGGAAGGCCGCTACAAGCCCGGCTTCGCCGGCGCGCTCGCCGCGGCGGCCTCCACCATCGGCCCGATCATCCCGCCCTCCATCCCCATAGTGCTCTATGCCATGGTGGCCAATACTTCGGTCGGCTACCTGTTTCTCGGTGGATTCCTGCCCGGCGTGCTCATGGGAATCTCTTTGATGGTGGTGATCGTCTTCGTCGCCCGGCGCGACGATCTGCCGGTGGAGGCGCCGGTGCCGATGCGCGAGGTGCCCGGGATCATGAAGGATTCGCTCCCAGCGCTGATGCTGCCGGTAATCCTGCTCGGCGGCATTTATTCGGGCATCGTCACGCCGACCGAAGCAGCCGCAGTGGCCGCCGCCTACGCGCTGTTCCTCGCTTGCGGCGTCTACCGGGCCCTGCCGTTCAGGGGGCTCGTCAATCTCTTCATCGGGGCGGCACGCTCGACGGCCATCGTCGCGTTGGTCGTCGCCGGGGCCTTGCTCATCAACTATGTCGTGGCGGCGGAGCAGATCCCCAACGAGATTGGGGCCTGGATTCAAACCCTCCATGTTTCGCGTTTCGGATTCCTGCTGATCATCAACCTGCTGTTCCTGGTCCTGGGCTGTTTCCTCGATACGCTACTCATGCTGCTGGTCATCGTGCCCATCGCCATGCCGACGATCCGCCTGCTGGGCATCGATCCGGTGCATTTCGGCGTCACCACCATCGTCAATCTGATGATTGGCATGATCACGCCACCCTATAGCGAGCTTCTGTTCGTCGTCACCGGCATCACCGGCATTCCGCTGACCTCGATGTATCGCTATATCTGGCCCTTCATCATCGCCCTCGTGATCGCGCTGTTTGCCATGCTGGCGGTGCCGGATATCGTGCTATGGCTGCCGGAGAAATTCGGCTACATCCCGGGCTCATGACGGCCCGCTTGGCGAGACGGAAACCGACACCATGCCTTCCATGAAAGAGAAGTTCAGCGGCATCGACCGCTATCGCCATTACATCAACGGCCAATGGACCGCTTCCACGGGCAAGGACTTCATCGACGTCGAGAATCCGGCGACGGAGGAGATCATGGCCCAGGTGCCCAACGGCACGGCGGACGATGCCGAGCGCGCGCTGGAGGCCGCCAAGGCAGCACAACCGGCCTGGGAAGCCTTGCCGCCCATCGAACGCGGGCATCTCCTGCGCCGCCTGGCGCAGCTGATCCTGGAGAATCGCGAGCGGCTTGCTCGCATCGTGGTGGCCGAGCAGGGCAAGCCCCTAGCCGAGGCGAGGGGCGAGATCGAGGGGACGGCGCTCTATCTGACATATGCGGCCGAAGAAGCCCGGCGCATGGCCGGCGATATCCTGCCCTCCGATAGCGCCGAGGAGCAGATCTGGATCCAACGCTGCGCCTATGGCGTCGTCGTCGGCCTGACGGCCTGGAATTATCCGGCGGCGCTCACCACGCGCAAGATGGGTCCGGCGCTCATAGCCGGCAATACCATCGTCATCAAGTCGCATGAGGGCACGCCGCTGTCGGCCTTCGAGATCGCGCAGCTGGCCCAGCAGGCGGATTTTCCCGCTGGCGTCGTCAATGTGGTCAGCGGAACCGGCAAGACGGTCGGCGAGGCGCTGGTCCGCCATCCCATTACCCAGCTGGTCAGCGTCACCGGCAGCGTGCGCGCCGGCCGCGAAATCTACCGGGCCGGCGCCGAGGATTTGAAGGTACTGCGCCTGGAACTCGGCGGCAAGGCGCCGCTGATCGTGGCCGAGGATGCGGATATCGGGGCTGCGGTCAAGGCGGCGGTGGCGTCGCGTTTCGAGAACTGCGGCCAGATCTGCATCTGCAACGAGCGCATGTATCTCCATGAGAAGATCGCCGACCAATTCATGGAGCGTTTCGTCGAGACGGTGAAGCGCCTCATAGTCGGCAATCCCCTGGAGCTGGTGGACATCGGGCCGAAGTTCAGCCGGGCCGAGTTGGAGAAGGTCGAGGCCATGGTGGCGGGCGCCATCAAGGCTGGGGCGAAGGTAGTCACGGGCGGCAAGCGGCCGAGCGGGCCAGGCTTCGCCAAAGGCCATTGGTTCGAGCCGACGGTGCTGACGGGCCTGCGCAACGACATGGAGATCATGCAGCGCGAAGTCTTCGGCCCGGTGATTCCGGTCATGACGGTGGCGGATTTCGACGAGGGGCTAGCGCTGGCCAATGACTCGGCCTATGGGCTTTCCGCCTATGTCTTCACCAAGGACCTGCGCCGCCTGATGCGCCTCACCCGCGAATTGAAATTCGGCGAGATCTACGTCAATCGTCCGGGCGGCGATGCCGTCAATGCCTATCACTCGGGCTATCGCCACAGCGGACTCGGCGGCGAGGACGGCAAATACGGCCTGGAAGGCTATCTGCGCAAGAAGACGATCTACGTCAACTACAGTTAGCAGCGCGGTTAGGCGGCCCAGCCCTTCGACGAGCAAAGGATGAGGCCGCTTCCTCGATCCTCGCGCTGAGCTTGTCGAAGCATGAGGCAATCCAGCACGCGCGCTGACAAAGTGACGGCGCTATGCTGGGCGCAACCCCTGCGCGAGGTCACCCGTGACCGCCCGCCGTCCCTGGGCGAACTCGATCGCGAGAAGCTGAACGAGGCGATGGCCCGTCCGGTGGAGCTGGGTGAATTGCTCGAGGCCGAATCAGCCTAACTACGGGCGAGCGAATCGGCTGCGGTTGGCCTCCGGCCGGTGAAGCGCATGAGGCCGACGATGATGGCGATGACGGCCAGATAGGCGATGAGTTGGGCGCCGGTCGGGCTGTCGGTGTAGCCAACCAGACTGTGGAGCATGCGCCCGACCAGACTGCCCTGGGACAAAAGCCAGGATGTATCCCAGAGCGGTGTCGACATGCCCTGCAGATAGCCGTCCTGCTGCAGGAAGGCGACCGCCTGGCAAGCCATCCCGGCGGCAAGCAAGGTGATGAGGGCCGTCGTCACGGCGAACAGCCGGCCTGCGGGAATGGCAAGGAGTCCGAGATAGATCACGGCGGCCAGTCCTGCGCCGCTGAGGACGCCCAGTGCCCCGCCGGTCAGCATCATCGCCGCCGAATCGCCGCCGGAGGTGGCGATGCCATAAAGAAAGAGCACGACCTCCGCCCCTTCGCGCAGTACCGCGACGCCCACGACGACGGCGAGCGCCCCCAGAGAGCGCCGTCCGGCCGCCACCGCATCGCCCACCGCCCGCAAGTCGCGCGCTATTGCCGCGCCCTGGCGGGCCATCCAGACATTGTGCCAGGCGAGCATGACAACGGCGGCCGACAGTATGACGGCGTTGAAGATCTCCTGCCCGGAGCCCTGGAACAAACTGCCCAACTCGCCTGCGAATCCCGCAACCACACCGGCGCCCAGCAGGCCGCCAGCGACGCCGAGCGCCACCCACCAGCTGCGCCCGGGGACGCCTTTGGTGGCCGCCAGCACGATGCCGATCACAAGTCCGGCTTCGATGACTTCGCGGAAAACGATGACGAGCGTGGCAAGCATCTGTACGGCTCCTGGAGCAAGTTCGGATCGGTTCGAATCCGCCCGATCCGTGAATCCTAGTCTTATCCAACAAATAGAGCCTGATCGTCTTAAACCGAAGCGGATCGAGACGGTCAGGCCCCAGGACCAATCAATCGGCGATGATCTGTCCCTTGGCGGTATCCGAATGGTATTCGCCGCTGAAGTTATAGGTCCCGGGGGCGAGCGGACGCACGGTGACGCTGACTTCCTTCCCGCCAGCGATGATCTTTTCGATCTTCAGATCCGGCGAATCGATCTCCTCGGCCGTCGCATCCTCGTTGCGGATAATCAGCGTGACCGGCGTTCCCGACGGCACATGAATTTCGGAGGGCGTGAATATATTATTCTTGATGGTCAGCTTGACGGTCGTTGGATCCGCCGCCTGAGCGAGTGCAAAGGCGCCCAGGGCGGCCATCAAAATCGCTCCGCCAAGGGCATGGCGAAACGTGGCTCGGTGCGCGGGCATGTCATTCGTCCTTTTCCAGGGTCTGTTTGCGGGGAATGTCATCGAGATGTGAACGTCAGGATCGGCGCCTGATGGCGGTGGCGGCCACAGGCCGCCTCGTCGTGAAACAGTTCACGCGGGGCCATGACGGCATCTTCGGCCAGGTGCGTCCGGGCGACAGCACCGTCGGGTCACCGGCCGAGGCCGGGGTCAGTGCCGACAGCTCCAGCAGCGTCAGGCAGGCCGGCGAAGAGTCGGCTATGTGGTGCCGGTCACTCATTTATTTCGGTGTAGTTGGGGGCTTTCCAACCCAGCGCGACCGCCGAATCAGCCAGCGAGCCCGCCAGAAGCTCCGCTTGCTTCTCGAAGGCGCCCGGCTGGAGCAGATCGAGGGAGGGTATGCTGAGCATCGCCCTCAGCCCGGCAATCTCTTCGTTGACGCGTTTGGCCAGCTCCGGCTTCCTGGCCATGACGACGTCGAGGAACATGAAATTCCAGCCGCGCTCCAACCCCTCCATATTATGCTGCAAATCGTTGAGCGACGTGCCGCTGGCGGTGGATTCGGCGCCCTTGGCTTTGCTCTCGCTCATCTCATAGGCCAGCGTGGCCATGCCGGCGATCAGGTACTGGCCTTTGAACGGGAGTTGGCCGAACACGCGCTGATAGCTCTGCACCTTCTCCAGAAGCTGCTGGGTCTCGGCGGTCGGCGGCTGCGCATTCTCGGCGAACAGCTTTCTCTCGACAGCGTGGAAACCGGTGGCGGCATTGGGCCAACCATCGATGGTCTTGTCGAAATCGGGAAAGAGATCGACGGTGAAGATCTCGGAACGCTGCCAGGCGACGCGCGCGTCGATCCAGGCCTGTCGCGCGCCTGCGATATCGCCCTGCCGAAGGGCGTCGGACATCCGTTGCACACCGTCGACGACGCTCTGTATGTCGCCGGCCGCAATCTGTTCCTTGAAGGCTGCCGCCTTGGCGTCGAGATGCGCCAACAACTCGTCATCCGGCGCATAGGTTGCGGGCTTCGCCGTTGGCTCGCCCGCGGCATGGGCCAGAAGGGGGACCCCCATGGCGGCGGCGGCCAGCAGACCATAAGCCAGTTTCAAGCCAAACCAACGCCCTTGCGAATTCGCTGCCACCGATGCTCTCCATTCGCCTGAAAATCAAAGTCGGCGAGGTTTATGGCATGAGTGCAATTGCATATCAATCGCAATTAGAATGGGGATAATGGCAGATGAATCAAGGGGCGACTGGCTTGGGGCGAGCCGGATCATACCTTGACCGATCGGGCGCGGCGCGGGCGATGATGGGGCGTTGCGGGTTTTCGCGACGCGCCCAAAGGCGAATTGAGGATTTTTCGACATGTCCGCACCCGCTGCCCCCGTAACGGCCGCCCTCGACGAGCAGACGATCCGCAACTATCGCCTGTCTCGCCTCCGCCAAATGCTGGTGCAAGCCGATTTCGCCGGCATCGTGATCTTCGATCCGGTCAATCTACGCTATGCCACCGGCAGCCGGAACATGCAGGTCTGGACCATGCACAACGCCTGTCGCTACGTCTTCGTGGCGACGCAGGGGCCGGTCGTGCTGTTCGACTTGCCCAGTTCGATGCACCTATCGCGCGATCTGGAGACCATCGATGAGCGGCGGCCGTCGCTTGCCTGGGACTATATGGCCGTCGGCCCGCGCGGCGCGGAGATGGCAGGACGCTGGGCGGGCGAAATCGCCGAGCTGATCAAGGCCCATGGCGGCGGCAATCGGCGCCTGGCGATCGATCGGGCCGACCTTCTGCCGCTGGCGGCATTGGCCGGCGAAGGGATCACAGCCATCGATGGCAAAGGTGTGATGGAACGCGCCCGCGCGATCAAATCGCCCGAGGAGCTGCGTGCCTTCACCGCCTCCCTGCGCACCACCGAAGCGGCCATCGGCGATCTCAAGGGCGCACTCCGCCCCGGCATGACGGAGCAGGAGGCGCTTTCGATCCTGATCGCCGGCTCGCTGAAGCGCGGCGGCGAATATCCCGAAACGCGCCTGTTGACGGCGGGGCCGCGCACCAATCCCTGGTTTCAGGAAACCTCGAATCGCCCGATGCGCGCCGGCGAATTGCTGTCCTTCGATACGGATATGATCGGCCCCATGGGCTTCTATACCGATCTGTCGCGGAGTTTCCTGGTGGGCGATGGCCGGCCGAGCGATGGGCAACGCCGGCTTTACGATCTGGCCCGCCGCCAGCTTTCCCACAACATCGCTTTGCTGAAGCCCGGCGTCAGCTTTATCGAACTCTCGCAAGCATCCTTCCGCCTGCCGGAGAAGTGCCTGCCCAATCGCTATGCCGACATCGCCCATGGCTGCGGATTGGGCGTGGAATACCCGCTGGTCTGGTACGCCGAGGATGCGGAATGGGGCGCCTATGACGGCCTGCTCGAGGCGGGCATGATCGTCTGCGTGGAAAGCTACATCGGCGAAGTGGGCGGAATCGAAGGGGTGAAGTTGGAAGAGCCGGTGTTGATCGCCGAAACGGGGCCGGTGGTGCTGTCGAGCTATCCCTTGGAAGACAGTTTCGCCTGAGGCCGGCCGAGGGAGAGGGTGGCAACGCCGGCGCTGGCGAAGGCAAGCGCGCCCGCCAGGACCATGACCCAGCGATAGCCCTCGACGAAGGCCGCCAGGATCGCGCCGCCGAGCAGGCTTCGCTGTTCGGCGCTCAAGCCTGGCGGCAGGATCGCGCCGGCCAGTTTGGCGCGCTCGGAAGCCAGCGCGATCACCGCCTCGTCGGGAAGGGCGAGTGCCGCCACCGATCGGTCGAAGGCGATGCCGAAGCGCTGCGCCAGGATCAAACCGAAGAGGGCGATGGCCAGAAGCCCGCCGGTTCTCGCCACCATGTTGTTGATGGCCGAGGCCGCCCCGACATGCTCATCGCCCGCCGCACTCATGGCTGTCACCGTGACCGGCGCTACGCAGATTCCCATGCCGATGCCTACGACCAGAAGGGCGGGCAGCACGCCCAGCCAATAGGGCGTCGAAGGCCCCGGCACCGCCAGAAGCAAGTATCCCAAGCCTGCGATCAACGCACCGGCGATGAGCGGCCGGCGTGGCCCCAATCGGTCGGCCAGCCCGCCGGCCCAGCGCGACAGGACGGAGATGACGACCACGCAGGGCAATAGCGCGCCGCCCGCCTGCAGCGGGCCGAAGCCTTGAACCTGCATCAGCCGGAAGGGCACGAAGAACAGCGAGCCCGAGAGCGCAGCCCAGAGCAGGAAGGTGAAGATCTGTATGCCGGCGAAGACCGGCCGGCGGAACAGACCCAGCGGGATCATGGGATGCCGGCTGCGCCGCTCGACGATGAAGAAGGCCGCCAGCGCCAGGATCCCGAAGCCAATCGATCCGTCGGCCAGGACATCGGTGAAGCCCGCCCGTCCCGCCTCGATCAGGCCGAAGGTCAGGCCCCCCAGACCAAGGGTCGCCAGCGCCGTGCCGGGGAAATCGAGCCGTCCGCCCTCGCGCCCGCGACTCTCCGCTAACTTTGTCCACGTAATGGCAAGGGCGACTGCGGCCAGCGGCAGATTGATCAGAAAAACCCAGCGCCAGGAGAACGTGTCGATCAGCCACCCGCCGAAGGCGGGCGCGATCGCCACGCAAACGCCGCTCGCCGCCGACCACAGGCCGATGGCCCGACCCCGGCGCTCGGCGGGGAATCCGGCGGCCAGTATGGCGAGCGAGCCCGGCATCAGAAGCGCGCTGCCCATGCCCTGCACAGCGCGGGCGACGATCAGCGCGATCGGATCGGGCGCCAGCCCACACGCCCCCGAAGCCAGGGCGAAGATCATGATGCCCAGCGAAAAGCAGCGCCGGCGCCCGTAGAGATCGCCCAGCGTGCCGCCGGCAAGCACCAGCGCCGAGAGGAACAGCGTATAGGCCTCCACCACCCATTGCGCCTCGGCGAATGTGGCGCCCAGGCCGCGCTGGAGGACCGGGAGGGCCACATTGACCACGGTCATGTCGATGAAGGCCATGCTGGAGGCGATGATGGTCGCCGCCAGAATCCAGGGCTCGCGGGCGGTAGCCTTGACGACGCTTGGGGTGGCCACCCCCGCTTCAGGCGTCATGTGTCGATTGCCGCTGTCCCGATCATGGCGCGCAAGCTAATCGATGCGGTTCCCCATGGCCAAGGCTTTGAGATGACGGTTGTGTGTCGGGTCGAGGTCGAGGTCCGACTTAGCACTCGTCATAAGAGCGACAGTCGAATTTGGTACCGGCAAGCGCGGGCTCGCCTAATATGTGTTGATGCTGCGGATCAAGGTTGTAAGCGAGAGTTTGAGGGAAAGTTAGTCATGTCCGATGACAGTAATGCGAAATTGGCGACGCAAATCGCTGTCGGCTGTCTTGGTACAATGGTCTTGGCATTCATTGCCGCGATAGCATTTGGCACCTACCTGCTATCGACGGCTCCTCGGGAAAAAATACAGGCAGCTTCGAATCAGATGGAAGAACAGGTGTTGGGCATCAATGTTTTCATCACGGAAAGTCAAAATCGTACCAATCATTTGCTTCTATATAGCTTTTTGGCGTTAGCAGGGATTTCTCTTCTCGCGGGTAGAAGAGCTTTTAGACTTATGTCCTCCGACGCAACAATTATGAAGCGGCTTCCGAAAATTGAATCCCAAGCAAAAGCGCTTCGATACGGGAAGCCGCCGCCACAGGGGTCTTTCAAATTTGCTCTATTTTGTATACTTACAATTTTTCTTGGTGAAGCCTTCATCATAACCGTGTTTGGCAGCGATGCTAACCATAAGGCATGGCCGGTTCTCATAATCTTTCTTTTGCTGGTTATTCTTGTCCGGGAATTGATACGGCGACGAGTCTCAAAGTGATTGCCTAAGCGTTGATTTTCCAGATCACCGTTGGGGAATTTTTCGTGTGAAATTCAAAAAAAATCACGGGCCGACAATCTCTTTGCTTCGCTCAGCGCTGTGCACGTTCCCATTGCGGATGAATCCAGACCGGCGCATCCGATCGCGGCAAGGGATCGTGTCCGCGGATCATGTCGCTGGCCCGTTCGGCAATGGCGATGGTGGGGGCGTTGGTGTTGCCGCTGACGATGCTGGGCATGATTGAGGCATCGACGACGCGAAGCTTCTCCAATCCGTGCAGGCGCAATTCATTGTCCACCACCGCCATCGCGTCGGAGGCAAGGCCCATCTTGCAGGTTCCCACCGGGTGATAGCAGGTCTCCAGCGCCTGGCGAACCCAGGCGTCGACGGCATCGTCGCTCTGCACCTCGGGGCCCGGATAGATCTCCGCCCCGCGATAGGGATCGAGAGCCTTCTGGGCCAGGATTTCGCGCAATAGCCGAACGCCGGCGCGCATGTCGGCGCGATCCTGCGGGTCGGCCATGTAGTTGAAGCAGATCGCCGGCGGCTGCTTTGGATCGGTCGAGCGCAACCGCACGCTGCCGCGGCTGCGCGCGCGCATGAGATCGATATGCGCCTGGAAAGCGTGAGCGGGCACGCTCTCCACCGTGCCGGGCTTGACCCCCAGGGGCATGAATGTCAATTGCAGGTCGGGATGCTCGATCCCGGCGCGGCTGCGGATGAAGGCACCGGCTTCGAAATGATTGCTCGCCGCATAGCCGCCGCGAGTCAGAAACCATTGCAGGCCCACCAGCCATTTGCCCGGCGCTTTCGTGGCGGGGTAGAGGCTGACCGGCTGCGTGCAGTGATGCTGGATCACGATATCCGGATGATCGTTGAGATTGGATCCGACGCCAGGCAGGTCGTGTCGGACGGCGATGTCGAGCCTTTGCAATTGATCCGCAGGGCCGATGCCCGAAAGCTGAAGCAGTTGCGGCGTGTTGAAGGCGCCGCCGCAAAGGATGAACTCGCGCGCGGCGCGCGCCTCGCGGGTTTGGCCATCCAGCGCATAGATTACGCCAATCGCACGTCGGCCCTCCAGCTTGACCGCGAGCGTCAGGGCACCGGTGACGATGGTGAGGTTAGGGCGCGCGGCGGCTGGCGCCAGATAGCCCCGCGCCACGCTCCAGCGTCGGCCGCCCCGGGTCGTACGGTCCATGGGCCCGAAGCCTTCCTGCTGCCGGCCGTTCACGTCGGGCGTATGAGGGTACCCGGCCTCGACGCCGGCCCGGATGAAAGCGTCGGCCAGGACCGAGCGCTCGATCCGGGGCGAGGCGACCGCCAGCGGGCCGGCTCCGCCGTGATAGACGTCCGCGCCCCGCTCATGGGTCTCGGCGCGCTTGAAGTAGGGTAAGAGTTCGGCATAGGACCAGCCGCTGAGCCCCTGCTGGGCCCAGTGATCGTAGTCGCGGGCATGTCCGCGGATATACATCATGCCGTTGATGGAGGAGGAGCCGCCGATGACCCGGCCCCGAGGATGGCCAAGCCGCCGGTTGTCCAGATGGGGCTCGGGCTCCGAGACATAGGCCCAGTTGAATCGCTCGGAAGACAGCAGCCGTCCCATGCCCGAGGGCATGTCGATGGCCCAGCTCCGGTTCACCGGCCCGGCCTCGAGCAACAACACGCGGACATCGGGATCTTCCGTGAGCCGGGCCGCCAGCACGCAGCCGGCTGAGCCGGCGCCCACGATGACGTAGTCGAATTCCGCCTTGTCGCCCCCACTAATCGGCGAACCCCTCACGGGCGAATCGCCTCATACACCAGTTTGTGGAAATGATGGACCAGATGCTCGCTCTCGTTGCCGCGCTCGGGATCGACCATATAGCGGCCCTGGTCATAGCCGAAGGAACGCAGGCCCTTCTGCTGGGTGACGTTGAGCTGGATATCCTCGGGCCCCAATTCCTGGTTCATCCAGCGGATGGCCGCCGCGGTCACCTTCGGTTGCGGGCGATCCGGCGCGTAGTAGCCGAAGCGCAGCAGGGACTTCTCCGGCTCCAGCGGAATCATGACGAAGGTCCCGAGCATGTCGGTGAAGGGGAAGCAATAGAACGTCGTGTTGGGCCAGACGCCGATGTTGAAGAACCAATCGGTCTGAAAGCTTGCCCCCGCCAGCGGCTCGCCATAAGCCGAACTCACCCCCGGCTTGGGCGGGGCCATATAGGTCCACCATTTACCGTGGTCCTTCAGCCGGTATTGCCGGAAGTCAATCAGGCCCGCCAGATGCTTGTGCACCGGGCCGGAGCGATCGAAATGGTAGGCTTCGATCGAATTGTCCATGATCACTTTCCAATTGGCCGGCACGATCACGTCGACCTCATCGACAAGGCGCAGCCCATCGAGATCGGGAAAGAACCGCCGCATCTCTTTTTCCGCGCCGACCGTCAAGGACGACAGCGGCTCGGCCGCGGGGTCGAGATTGATGAAATAGAAACCGGCGAAGCGCTCGAGGCGGACCTTCTTCAGGGCGAATTCGCCCGGATCGAAATTCTCCAGCTTTTCGCTGCGCGGCGCGCGGCGCAGCGCGCCATCGTGGCCGTAGCACCAGGAATGATAGCCGCAGCGCAACAGGCTGGGCACCCGGCCGCGCCGCTCGCTCAATAGCCGGTTGCCACGATGCTGGCAGACATTGTGAAAGGCGCGCACCTCGCCGTCGTCGCCGCGAACGACGATGACGCTCTGATCGAAGATATCGAGTGTGACAAAGGCCCCCGTCGTGGCCAGTTCGGTCTGATGAGCGACCACATGCCAGGCCTTGTAGAAGATCGCATCGCGCTCCAGGCGATAGACGTCTGGGTCGTAGAAGAAACGGGCCGGCAGGGTATAGGCATGCGCCGGGTCGCCGATCTCCCAGCTCGTCTTCTTTTCCATCATCGAGTGGCCTCGTGGGAAATTCCTCCGCCGATCCAGCGGATGTGCCCGCTCATGGTAGGAGGCGCCCATAGACAGGCTTGATCTAATACGTCAATCTGATGTCGTATATGATCAAGCCATGAATCCTCCACCCGGACGCCCGGAATCATCGCCACACCCTAAAACCGGGGAGGACATCCGCCGTGTCGGCTTTGTCCTGTTGTCCAGCTTCTCCCATGTAAGTTTGGCGGCGGCGATCGAGCCGCTGTTCATCGCCAACTGGCTTTCTCAACGGGCGCGCTACGTCTGGCAGTCGTTGTCTCTCGAAGGCACGACAGTGGAAGCCAGCAACGGCTTGCGCTTTCGCGTCGACGAGACGATCGCCGGGTCCGATCGCTTCGATGCCGTCTTTCTGGTCGCCAGTTTCGATCCCAAGCGGCATGCCCGCCACCGGGGCTTGCGCGCCTGGGTCCGCCGCCAGGCGAGCCATGGCGCTGAACTGGGCGGGATTGAAACCGGCAGCGAAGTGCTGGCGGCGGCCGGGCTGCTGGATGGCCATGACGTTGCCATGCATTGGGATAATCTGCCCGGCTTCCAGGAGGTTTATCCCGCCTGTCGCGCCACGGCGGGGCTCTACACCGTCGATCGCAAACGCCTGACTTGCGCCGGCGCCGGCGCCGTTTTCGACATGATGCTTCATTGGATCGGCGGTCATCAGGGTGAGGCGCTGGCCGGCGAAATCGCCCAGCATCTGTTGCTGGATCGCATCCGCCGGCCGGGCGATCTGCAACCGATGCCGGCGACACCACCGAGCCATCTCGCCGACCCGGCGCTGCAGCGCGTGCTGGCGCTCATGGAAGGCAGCATCGAGGAACCGCTCTCGCTTGCGGCACTGGCCCGCCGGGCCCGGCTTTCGCCGCGCCGGCTTCAGCGCCTGTTTCACCGCCAGCTCGCCACCAGCCCCTCGCAGCATTATCGGACGCTGCGCCTGGCCAAGGCCCATGCCCTGCTGCAGCAGACGGATCTGGCGGTGACCGAAGTCGCGCTCAGCGCCGGCTTCGCCTCGCCAGAGCATTTCTCGCGGGTCTATCGGGGCGCCTTCGGTCGCCCGCCCAGCGCCGACCGCCGCCAAAGCACCGATGCGCCCGTCCTGCGCCGGCGCGCGTGAAGCAAGGAAGTAGAATCACCACAGAGACACAGGGAAGAATTTCTCTGCCGATCGTGCACCCGGCCATCCCTCCATTTCGTCATGCCCGCGCTTTGGCGCGGGCATCCACGCCTTCGATCGACAGCAGAAGCCGTGGATGCTCGGGCTCGGCCTTCCGCCTCCCCAAGCATGACAAGAAGGCATCGTCATGGGAAGAATCTCGTCTTCTCTGTGTCTCTGTGCCTCTGTGGTGATTCTTCTTCGCTCACTCAGAGGCCGGCGCGCGATGGCCCATGACATCGATCACCGTACTGCCGATCACCAGCACCGATCCGAGTATCTCGCGCCAGCCGAAGGGTTCGTCGAGCAGAAGCGCCGCCGAGGCGATGCCGACCACGGCCTCCAGGGAAAAGATCAGGCTGACCCGGGTGGGCGGCAGATACTTGGCGCTCCACAGCCAGAGCCAGTTGATCGGAATGATCATCACCAGGGCATAGGCGATGAGGGCCATCAGCAGGCCGGGCGAAAATGTTGGCGTCGGGCCGGCGAGGCCGGCGGGCAGAAGGAACAGAACCAGCCCGGAGACGGCAACACAGCCAAGCATGCTGGAGATCGTCTGTGCCGCGGCGCTGACCGCCGGCGCCTCATAAACCCGTAGCGACCCGTAGGCGAAGACGATGCCCGAAACCAGCCCCAGCCAGTCGCCGATGTTGTGCGGCCACGGCCAGCCGTGACTATCGCCCAGAATTACGAGCATGCCTGAGATGCAGAGCCCGATGGCCAAGATCCGGGACGGGGTCAGGCGTTCGCCGAGCACGAAGCGGCCCAGGAGTGCCCCCCACATGGGGGCGACGTAGAACAGCAACAGCGTGCGCACCACATCGGTCAGCAGCATGCTGGCGCAATAGAGTGCGAGCGCCCCGCCGTTCACCAGGCCGCTGAACAGGACCGAGCAAATCGCCGCCCGATCCCAGGGGCCGCGCCAGCGCAGGATCGGCAGCATGATCAGGGCCGAAATTCCCGCAGTGAACAGGCCGGCCCAGGCGCTCTCGAGGCCTTGATGGGCGACGTAACGCAGCGGCAGCCAATTGAACCCGGCGGCGGTGGCAGCGCCGAACAGCGTCATCGTCGGCCAGATGCCAGCCGCCCGCAAAGCCGCGCTCCGCGCCATGGATTTCCCTCAAGGCCCTAGAGCAGGATCCGATCAGATTGCAACAATCTGATCGGATCCTGCTCTGATTCAATAAAGTAGCGGCTGATTCACGCCTTAAGCCGAATTGGTTTAAGGCGATCAGGCGCTAGAGAATCGCGGCCGGGATAGTGATTCGCCGCGCCCCCTTCGGCCAAGAAAAATCCGCTGCCGGCGATCAGCCGAGTCTGGAGGCGGCCCCGTCGGCCAGGCAGATCTCGCTGATGCTAAGGCCCGGCGCCTTGAGACGCGAGGGGAAGACCTCCTTCAGCCGCTCCTCATGCACCGGCACGACGCGCCGGCGCTCATGGCCCACCGCCTTCAACATTTCCTCGGTGGCGAGCAGCAGGTTCGTCTGGCTGCCGATGGCGAAACCGATGGGCAGATAGGCGCTGCCGCCCTCGGCCGTGGATCCGCGCCCGCCGAGATTCTCGTAGGCATAGACGAGATCGCCAGCCAGCACCCAGACATCGCTCGACTGCCGCCGGCGATCGTTGCGGACCTCGACCCATAGGGACGCGAAGCTGTGGGTATCCGGCGCGATATGCAGATCGATGCCGGGCAACACATCCGCCATATCCTCCTTGACCAGAACCAGACGCCCTGCCCGCGCCAGCTCCGCGCCCTTGGTCAGATCGCCGGGATCGATGGAGGAAGCCAGGAACTTCATCCGCTCGGGCAATGACAGCGCCCAGATGGATTTCTCGATCTCCCGCTCGGCCACATAGAACCGCGCGTTTGGAAAGGCTTCCACGTTGCCGAAATGGTCGAAATGGACATGGGTGATGAAGACCGTATCCACGTCTTCTGGTTTCAGACCGCAAAGCGCCAAGGCTTCGCGGGGCCCGTGCCAATGTTCGACGCCGAAGCGCAAGGCCAGAGCCTCGCCGAAATCGGCGCGGTTGTAGCCGACATCGACCATGGCCACGTGGTCGCGCGATTGCAGCACGACATAGGCATAGGGCATGGGGCGCGCGCCCTGGTTATGGGCGCCATAGACGATGCTGCCCATCTCGGTCTCGGGCGAGGCGGCATATTCCAGAACCCAGATTGAATATTCGGCCATGTCCCGCGCCCCGCCGCCGATCAATGGCCGGCGGCGCAGCAGGCGCCGGCGAGATCGACGATGGCCAAGCCTCGATTGGGGCAACTGCCCTTCTGAAGGATCCGGCGCGTGGCGCTCAACTCGGCCAACAGGGCGGCGAGTTCTGCATCCTCGCGCAGGATCGTGGCGAACCGACGGTCGAGGCGATCGAGGAGCGAGCCCAGCCGGTCGATGGTGATGCCGACGGCGCGGAAGCTGGTTGCGAGCTGGGTGGGCGATTCGAGTCTGCGATACGCCACGCGCAGATCGCACCATTGCGCGCGCGCCACCCGCAGATGGCTTTTCTGGCGGTCGAGATCGCTTCCGGCGGCCGCCAGCAGCAGAAGCCCGGCGGTTTGCCCCAGCAGGCGCGCAGCCTGCGCGAAGAGCGGCTGGAGCGCCAACTGCCGGCGGGCGAATTCATCGCTTCCGGTCGCCTGCGCCGTTTCTTGCCCTCGACTCATCGCGCCTATCTCCTGCCCGGCGCCTGCCGGCGCTCGCACCAGGCGCGGATGATGCGATCGGCGATCATGGCGACCAGCGAGATGGCAAGGCCGGCGATCAGGCCGAGCCCGGCATCGGCCTTGCCCAGTGCGATATAGACCTGCTGGCCCAGATCGCGGGTCCCCACCATGGCGGCGATGGCCAACATGGAAAGGGCGGCCATGATGGTCTGATTCAGCCCCAGCATGATGACAGGCATGGCCAGCGGCAGCTTGACCTGCCAGAGCAATTGGCGCGGCGTGCAGCCCATCTGGCGGGCGGCCTCCACCACATCGGGGCGGACATTTCGGATGCCGTGCTCCACATAGCGGATCGGCGGCACGATGGCATAGAGCATGACAGCGATGAGCGCGGTGAATTCCCCCACCTTGAAGAACATCAGGCAGGGGATGAGGAAGACGAACTGCGGCATGGTCTGCAGCGTATCGTTGATGGGCCGCAGGAAGGCCGAAACCCGATCGTTATGGGCCGCCCACATCCCCAAGGCGCCGCCGATCAAAAGACAGAGAAATACCGCGAGGCCGCAGAGATATGTGGAGCGCATCAGCGGCGCCCAAAGCCCCGTCACCAGGATGAAGACCATCCCGGCCAGCGCAAAGATCGCGGTGCGCCAGCCGCCGACGCGCCAGGCCAGCATGCCCACCAGGGCGATGAAGCCGGGCCAGGGGAAATTGGAAAAGCCATAATAGAAAAATGCGCCGGCGACGATGAGAGCAAGCGCCGGCCGCCAGCCGAAGCGCAAGGCCAGCGCGCCCGCGACAAGCGCCAGACCCACCGCATAACCAGCGATGACCGTGGACGTCAACGCGAAGCCCCAGGAGAAGGGCGTCACCGCGCCCACCATGCCGATGCGCAAGGGCAGCATGAAATAATAGAGAACGGCGTTCTTGAAGGTTTCGATGGCATCGCCGTAGTCGCGCACGAGGCCGAGAATCCAGTGGTTCAGCACGTTGATCTGATCCAGCCACTGATTGCTGGCGGGCAGCGGATTGCCGCCCGCCGGCGCGAACAGGCGCAAGAGGGCGCCGAAGGCGACGGTTCCGATCAAGACCAGAACCAATGTCCAGCCCTGGGGCCAGGGCGTTTTCACGCCGCTGGCGTGGATCGCCCGGTTGCGCGCGAAGCCCAGGGTGACGCGATCGATGACCATGGCGAGCAAGGCGATGACGAGGCCTGAGAGCAGGCTCTGCCCGAACGCGGCCTTACGCATGGAGGACAGAACTTCCCAGCCGATATCCTCGAATCCGCCGATGATCGAGGCGATGATGACCACGCTCAGCACCGCCATGGTGGTCTGGTTGACGCCCACGAGGATCTGGGGCATCGCGGCGGGTACTTCCACATGCCAGAAGCGCTGGCGCTTCGTGCATCCGCTCATGGTGCCGGCTTCGGTGATGTCGGAGGGCACCAGCTGCAACCCCAGCAGCGTGTTGCGCACCATGGGTGGGATGGCATAGATGGCGCTGGCGATGAGACCCACCACCGGCCCGAAACCGAAGAGCAGCAGCAGCGGAATCAAGTAGGCGAAGGCGGGCATGGTCTGCATGCAGTCGAGGATGGCCTCGATGATGACGCGCGCCCGGGGCGCCCCGAATGCGGTGACGCCAAGCCCGAATCCGATGATGACGGAGAGCGGCACGGCGAGCAGCACCAGCGCCATGGTGTTCATGCTTTGGGGCCAATAGCCCACGACCACGAGATAGGCCAGCGCCGCGAGAGTGAACAAGGCCAGGCGCCAGCCGCTGGCACTCAGCGCCAGGGTGCCCACCAGCAGAATGGTGGCAGGCCAGGGCATCCACTGGAGTGCCGCCTGCAGCGCCCGCATAGGCCCGTCGAGGGCCCAGGCGATGCCGCGGAAGACCGGCTGGAAGATTTGGACGAACCGGTCGTTCGCGACATTGATCCAATCGGCAAACGGCAGGTTCCAATCCGGCGGATAGGCTGTCACCCAAGGCAGGGCGCCGGCGAAGGCAAGACAGGCGACGACGAAGGCCAAGACTGCCAGCCAGGCGATCAAACCACCCTCCACCCGCGCGCCCGCCGACAGATCGACGCTGAGGTTGGAGGTGGTCATCGGCCTTTGCGGCGCTGACGATCGCGCGAAAGAACCTCGAACACGGCGGCGGCCGCGAAGCTGCCCAGCAGTTGGCCATCCTCGCCATCCACGGTGAAGCCCACGGCACCGGCGGCCAGGCGGGGAACGAGTTCCTCCAGCTTCGTCGATGCCGAAATATGTTCGCCCAAATGGCCGTTGGCGCCCGCCGCCTTGCCGTCGGTCCGTGCCAGATCGCCCGCGGAAATGATCCGCATCAAGGGCACATCCTCGGTGAATTCGGCGACATAGCCGTCCGCGGGATTGAGGACAATATCGGCGGGCCGGCCGATCTGGATCACCTCGCCTTCGCGCATGATGGCGATGCGGTCGGCGAGGCGAAAGGCCTCCAGGATGTCATGGGTGATGAAGACGATGGTTTTGTGCAGCAGGCGCTGCAGGCGCAGGAACTCGTCCTGCATCTGGCGGCGGATGAGGGGGTCGAGGGCGGAAAAGGGTTCGTCCAGGAACCACAACGCAGGCCCCACAGCCAGCGATCGGGCGATGCCGACGCGCTGTTGCTGGCCGCCGGAAAGCTGATGGGGGAAGGAGCGCTCGCGCCCCTGGAGACCGACGAGTTCGATCATTTCGCGGGCCCGGGCATGGCGAGCCGTGGGCGCCTGCCCCTGGATGCGCAAGGGAAAGGCCACATTGTCGAGGACCGTCAAATGGGGCAGCAGGCCGAAATTCTGGAACACCATGCCCATGGCGCGCCGGCGCAATTCGATGAGCTGCTGGGACGAGGCCTGCAGCAGGTCTTCGCCGTCCAGCAGCACTTGGCCGCTGGTGGGTTCCACAAGGCGCGAGAGGCAGCGCACCAATGTGGATTTGCCCGAGCCCGAAAGGCCCATGATGACGAAGATCTCGCCGACATGCACCTCAAAGCTGACGTCGATGACTGCGGCGAGGTGGTTGCTGGCCTGGAGCTGCTTGCGGATTTCGGCGCGCTCGGCCGCGGGCATCCTGCTTATATCGCCATAGCTGCCCGCCTGCGGGCCGTAGATCTTCCACAGGTTACGGCAGGAAAGTTTGACCGCTCGGGCGGGCTCGCTCATCGCTGTGGCGCCGGGATATGTGCGGTCGAGCGCCCGGCGCCGCGAATATATCGCAGCACCGGGCAGCCTGACCTTCGCTCGAGGTCTAAGACTGTGCCGCCTTCATCCAAGGCTGCCAGACCGACTCATGCTGGTCGATCCAATCCTTGGTCACGGCGTCCAGATTCTCGCCCTTCTTGTCGACGCGCAGCATCATCTTCTGCTGGTCGTCGGCGTTGACCTCGAAATGCTTCAAGAACTCATAGGCCGCCGGCCAATCCTTCTCGAAGCCCGTGCGCACGATCTTGTCGACGTCCGGCGGGGTGATGCAATGGGCGTTGTCCGGCGATTTGCAGGGCGGCATCTTGACCCAACCCACATCGGCTTCGGCCAGCGCGTAATGCGGGGCCCAGAACATCATGACCAGCGGCTTCTTGGCGGCGACCGCCGATTCCAGTTCGGCGACCAGCGCGCCTTCCGAGCCTGCGGGGACCGACCCCAGCGGCAGGTTATTGTCCTTGATGATCTGCGCCGTGCGCGAACCCCAATCGGCGGGATAGTCGAGCATGCGGCCGTTGGGGAATGTGTCGGGGGTGGCCAGCGCCTGAACGCAGGCCGGCTTCGTCAAGGCCGTCCAATCGGGCAGGCCCGGGCAAATCTGTTCCATGTATTTCGGATAGATCCAGCCTTCCCGGGTTTTCAGCTTCAGCGGACCGACGTCCTCGATCTGCTTGGCGGCCAGGGTCTTGGGGAAGATATCGCCGACATTGTTCATCCATACTTCGACCGAGGCATCGAGCGAGCCATCGGCCAGGCCGGAGAATTCGGGATAATTGCCGGCGGTCACGTATTCGACCTTGTAGCCCATCTTCTCCAGGATCTGGCCGGCGATATGGGTGGAGACATGCTGGCCGGTCCATTCCAGCATGGCCAGCTTGATCGTCTTGTCCTTCGCGCCCAGATCGGCCGCCGGTGCTGCAGCACCGCCGCCGATCATTGCCGTCAGCACGGTGGCAATACTCCATAGAAGTCTCCTGCGTCGCATGATTTCAGCCTCCCATCCGCGGTTTGTTGATCAAACTCTCGCCTGGACCCTCGGCCCATCGGCGCCCTTTTTTCGCGCCTCAGTCTAGCCGAATTTCAGGCCCGGCCGGACTCGCGCTGAACCCAAAGCTAATCCCGCTGGGCAGTCCGGCGCATGGTGCCTTTGGTCATATGGTCGAGAAACCGCGGGGCAGGGGCGCTGGGCAGGGCGGGGCCGGCTTGCTAGTGTCTGATTTTGAGCCGCAGCCGGCTCCGGGCGAGTTCAAAATGTCCATGCGCCGCAAGGCTTTGACGACCGAGGAGGGGGGCATTTTCGATGCCTGCGGCAAAGCCGCCGCCATGATCAGCCGTCCCGATTTCCATAAGCATCTCCTGGATGCGGTGGGGGAACTGGTCGAGCACGATATCCGCTCCATGATGCGTTATTCCCGCTTCTCGGCGCCGGATTTCCTGGCCAACGACAGCTATACCGACGAGTTCGTCGCCCACTACGAGACCGAGTTCTACCGCTACGATCCCTATTACCGCTACTGGAAGGAAAGCGAACGGCCGGGCATCGTGCCCTTGCGCCGCGTGTTGAGCGGCAAGGCGAGCCGAAACCGCTATGTCAATGTGGCGCTGACGGAAGCCGGCATCACAGACGAGATCAGCGTCTTCCTGCCGCCGGTTGGGGGATCGAGTCTCGCGCTGTTTTTCGACCGCCGTGCGGGCCGCTTTCGCGAATCCGAAATCGCCCGGCTGGAACGGGCATACCCCCTCATCGCCGGCTTGCATCAGGCCCATGTCACTTGCCTGATGGCGGGATCCTGCGATCTGGAGGATGAGGCGGGCGCGGCATTGCCCAAGGCGCGGCCCATCCGAATCCTGGATCGGGCCAAACAGGAAGTGTTTCAGAACGCCGCCTGGCAGCGCCTGAACAAGACCGACGCCAAGGACCTTGCCGCGGCCCTCGCCAAACTGCCGCGCAGCGGCAGCGGGCAGGTCGCCTTGGCGCCGGGATTGATCCTGCATCGGGCGCCCTTGTCCACGGCCTTCGGGCTGGCGCCCGGGGGCATGATCGACACGGTGGAGGATGTCGGCATGGCCCCGGCAGCACCCGGCCAGCCCGCCTTGCCGCCCAATCTTGCCAAGCATCTGACGCCGCGCGAGCAGGAGATCGTGGAACTGATCCTGCAGGGCTATCCCACCAAATCCATCGCCGACAAGCTTCGCCTCAGCCGCGGCACCATCAAGAATTATCGCCAGCGCCTTTACGACAAGCTCGACATCACCACGGAGCGGGAAATCTTTCTGGCCTTCATCGCTGCCACCAAGCAGCGCTAGGAACTGGCATTCAGTTCCGCGACCGTGCAAATTTGGCGAGCGGAGTGCGTATTCGAAAGATTGCTCGCGCAGCTCAGCAGAAGCTGTCCCATCGATTCAACAGTCGCGACTTCCGACAGAGATGGGTCATTCCGGCGGACGGCAAGTCATCCACTCACAAATGGGATTCCCTCGGACTCCTCAATGACTGCAAGAGAGGATTCGTCATGAGCAAAAATCGCGGTGTCGTCTACACCAAGCCAGGAGAAGTCCAAGTCCAGGATATAGCCGATCCCAAGTTCGAGAATCC
>WNFP01000037.1_pt1 | contig 88107 bp, 67 predicted proteins | sample 5400201 | NCBI WGS metagenome assembly WNFP01 (sample SAMN13153355, study PRJNA577476) | soil metagenome | isolation source: 115 cm saprolite under Madrone tree | place: USA:California | collected 2016-06-14
GGTCGCCGCGCGTTCGAACGGACCTTCCGATTCCGCCAGTGCAATACCTGGATCGCAAAGTCCGGCTGGTGCCGGATTTGCGCGAAGTCTGGGGCTATATCAACCCCTTCATGCTGTTCGGTCGGCACATGGGTTTTCGTGGCGACTTCGAGAAACGTTTGGCGGAACGCGATCCGAAAGCGGTTGAGCTATTCGAAAACATGGAGGAGGTGAAGAGAGAAGCCACCGAGTTCATGAGAGTTCGCGCCGTTTGGCAATTTTTCGAAGCCGTAGCGGAGGGCGATGCTCTGCACCTGTTTGCGCCGGGAGCAACGGCGCCGCTGCATACGTTTCGATTCGGCAGGCAGCGGCAGGGCGATTATCTGTGCTTGAGCGATTACGTCTTGCCGGCGAAGAACGGGCAGCGCGACCACCTAGCATTGTTCGTGGTGACGGCCGGCGAAGGAATTCGCGGACGCTCGGAAAAGGCAAAAAATGAAGGATATTATTTCAAGTCCCACGGCCTGCAGGCGCTGGCAATCGAGGCGGCGGAAGCTTGCGCGGAATGGCTGCACCGCCGTATACGGGAGGATTGGGGATTCCCTGATTCGCCGGACATGACCATGGCGCAGCGATTCACTTCGCGCTACCGCGGAAAGCGCTACAGTTTTGGTTATCCTGCGTGCCCGAACCTCGAAGATCAAGTTGGACTCTGGAAGTTATTGAAGCCGGAAGAGATCGGCGTGCAACTTACGGAAGGTTTCATGATGGATCCGGAAGCGAGCGTGAGCGCGTTGGTCATGCACCACCCGGACTGCACGTATTTTTCAGTGGGTGATTCGGGAGACGGCATTTTATGAACGCAGGTCCGTTCGCTGAAACGAGGGCCGACCGAGGACCTCAAGCAATGGTGCCTGGAAGTACGGAACTAATCCATCGCCCGGCTCATCTCTTCAAATGTGGAGAGAAATCTGCCGCCGTAGCGCATTTCATTTAGAAGGCTGCTTGTCCACAACGAAGTTCCCGAGGACAAGCGTATCCATTTCACTCGCGGAAAAAGTATGAAAGGCATTCGCGGGTGTGGTTACGATGGGCTCACCCTTCAGGTTGAAGGAAGTGTTCAGGACCACAGGTACGCCGGTGGCCTTCCCCAAGCGCTCGATCAAACCATAATAACGGGGGCTATGCTCACGAAAGACGGTTTGCAGGCGGCCCGTGCCGTCAACGTGGGTTATGGCCGGAAGAGCACTTTGCTTAGACTCCTTTACCGGCACAACATAAAGCATGTATCGCGCGGGGTGGTGGCGAACGGCGTCCGGCAATTCGAAGTAGGTCTCCGCACATTCGGCGAGCACCGACGGGGCAAAGGGACGGTAGGGCTCGCGGAACTTGATTTTGGTATTTACGATGTCTTTCATGTTTGGATTACCTGGGTCAGCCAGGATGCTGCGATTGCCAAGCGCGCGAGGCCCCCATTCGAATCGGCCTTGGAACCATCCGATAACTTTTCCGCTCGCGAGCCTTTCAACGGTGGCATCCAGGAGCTTGTCATCGTTTTCAATGAACTGATGGGGGATATTGTTGGCAGTGAGAAAAGTGCGAATTTCGCCGGAATCGTAGCTCTGCCCCCAATACGCGTGATTCATGCAGAAGGTGCGTGGCTTGCCAAGGAGCGAATTGTAGGCCCACAACGCGGCGCCCAGCGCACCACCGCCATCCCCAGCGGCCGGTTGGATGAAAAGCTCCTCGAACGGCGTTTCGCGAAGGATGCGACCATTGGCGACGCTATTCAGGCCCACGCCACCGGCGATGCAAAGACGCTTCATGCCTGTCTGCCGGTGAACATGACGAGCCATTCCAAGAAGAAGCTCTTCCGTCACGCGCTGGATGCTGGCGGCGATGTCTGCGTAGTACTGATTGCGCTCGCACAGTTCATCATAGTTCGCCGTCTTTTCGCCGAAATAGGCAGGGTAACCCGAGGCTTTAGTGAAAAAATACATCTGCGGCGGCCGGGGTTCTCCGAACAAATCGACAAAGCGGCGATTGAAGGTCCTGTCGGTGGAATGATGAAAGCTGAAATAGCTCATATCCAGCGCGAAAGAGCCGTCTTCATGTTGTTTGACTACCTTCCAGACTTTGTCAACGTAGCGCGGCTGGCCGTAGGGAGCCATGCCCATGACTTTGTATTCGCCTTCATTCACTTCAAAGCCGAGGAAGGCAGTGAAGGCGCTGTAGAGGAGACCGATGGAATGCGGGAACTCCGTCTGGCCGGTCAGTTTGATCTCGCTGCCGCGGCCGGTGCCCCAAGTGCCGGTGGTCCATTCACCAACGCCGTCCACAGTTAGAATGGCGGATTCGTCGAAGGGCGAGCAGAGAAAAGCACTCGCCGCGTGAGAGATGTGATGTTCGCAAAAGAGGACTTGCTCCTTGGAGAGGCCCAATTCAGTTTGGAGAGTGCTAGCCACCCAGAGCTTGTCGATCATCCAGGTGATCATCGATTCGCGAAACACTTTCCAGGATTTCGGATAGGTCTGCAAGACCGACATCAGAATGCGGTCAAACTTCCGGAAGGGCTTTTCGAAGAAGACGACGTAGTCGATGTCAGCACTTGTGATGCCGGCGCTATCCAGACAGAACTGGATCGCATTTCTGGGATACCCGAAGTCATGCTTCACGCGGGAGAAGCGCTCTTCTTCGGCGGCAGCGATGAGCTGGCCATCGCGAAGGAGAGCTGCGGCCGCGTCGTGGTAGTAACAAGAGATCCCGAGAATATGCATGCATCCTCTTTCATGCAGACGTGCCTCAAGGTTGGAGGCCTCGCTGGAGATTGGTTCAGATTCCGGTCATTCAGATTTCTAGAAGCCGGTGGAAATCCTCGTCCATCAAGCGCCGATCAAGATCGCAGCTCCGCTGATCTTGAAAGTGCTTGGAGACTTTCCTGCGAATGGGCGTCTCAGGCGGTTCACCACTGCCGGTGAGCCCATTTCATGTCCGTCTTATCGTCGGGATGCTCGTGCCACTGCGGGCGCGGCCTGCGAATCTTAAGCGGGTCACCCAGGAGGGTGACAATCACGCCAAACGGCAAGACAAAAACTGCATAAATCAAGGTAAGGAGAACACGCGCCTGGAAATCGCCGATTTTTCGGCCGACACGCTTCCAACCTTCCCAAAGACGTCGTAGCAAGCCAGTTTGTTGCAAGGGTCACCCGGTAACTAGAAGTTATCTCATAAATAGCTTTGTGGCAGCAAAACCACAAAACCGCCCCAACGGAAACGGCCGGAAAGTGATGATTTGGCTGAGTTTCAAGTGTTTCGCTCTCTAAGTACTGTGCTTTCCGCAATGTCCAAGCATTTATGAGATGGCTTCTAGAATAAAGTATAGATAAAGGGCGCAATGGCGGAACTCTGGGCCAGAATCAAGAGAGCGCCGGAGACAAAGAGGACGGCCATCACCGGGAGCATCCACCACCTTTTACCAGTGGCAAAGAACCAGAAGAGTTCACCTACAGTACTCAGCCGCCTCTGCGCCATCCTGAGGAACCGCATCTTGAGCCTCCAAGCAAGTCCGATAAGATCGTGCGAATGGCATAGGTTGGAGCAATTGCGTGGCCAAGATAATTGAGTGTAATCCCTTTTGTATCAATAACATATATTGGTCAAAGGCGGTGAAGAATGACTCTGGTTCTGAGACCAGGACAGGTTTGGGCAAACATTTTCCTGAGATCTTGAGGGCCACACTTAGCAGTCCGAACTGAAGTTGAGAGGCACCGGAGTCCATTGAGAATTTCAGAGGGTACGCCGCCAGAGAGTCATTTGGGTTTCACTTGACGACGAGGAAAGTACCGATAGCAAGGGCGTCGATCCCCGCGCAATAGTAGCTTCGAATGGCTTCGCGTGGATCGGAAACCAAGGTTGATCTCTCGCTCCACGGTGTGAACGCGAACTTCCCGACCGTTGAAGGCAAACCGCTCGAGCGACGACATGTTCGATTTCAAGGTACCGAGCGATGCCATGAAACGGCAGTTCTCGGTACAGTCGAAGAACTCGTGGGCGCGCTCGGCAGGAACCGAGAGGGCAAATGGATGAAAGTCCTCGCGATGTTTAATGTACTCGTTAATGTTCTCGGTAACGTACTCGGAGAAGGGAGACGCGAGGATACTACGGCTCCCTAAGGCACGATGACCAAATTCAGTACGACCCTGACACCAGGCGACAATCTTGTCACGGAGGAGCAACTGCGCGGTTTCTGCGCAGAGGTGGTCCTCGCCAGACATGTAGTTGTAGATGATCTTGCAGTTATCCAGGACAGCCTTGATCTGCGTGGAAGTGAACTCCGGTCCGAGAAACAGATGGGCGAGGCGGTTCCGACGCACGGAACCCGAAACGTGTTTGCGAGCCAGGAACGCAGCCCCCAAAGCGGTTCCCGCATTGCCGGCGATGGGTTGCACGTAAACAGTTTGAAAGCGGCTACGGGTCTCCAGCGCTCGAACCAAGAGAACATTCAAGAAGACGCCGCCGGCAACGCAGAGAGAGGTCGCACCGGCTTGGAGACGGAAGCGCTCCGCGATCTCCAGTACGGTCTCCTCGAGGACATCTTGAGCACTGCGCGCGAGTGATGCACGCACGGACGGCTGGCAGGCAATCGCAGAAGCATCGAGACGGAGCTCGCGGAGAAGTTCGGCGGAAAATGTGCCGCGGTCGTCGGATCCTTTTGCAAAATAGAGGCGGTTGAGCACCGGGAGTCCGTTTGAATCCCGTTGGAATAATTTTCGGAAGGCAGGAACAAAATCTGGCCCACCGTCTTTGCTGAGCCACTGCAGTTTGTGTTCATCGCGATGAGGGCGCAGGCCGAGAAGTTCGGTAACGCGTGAATAAAACCATCCCAGAGAATTTGGAAATCGCAGCGTCTGAAGCGGGGTGATCTCCTCTCCCTGCCCGATCGCGATCATTCCAGACAACATGTCGCCGGATTCGTCAAGCGTGAGGATGAGGGCCCGATCTAAATCAGAAGTGTGAAATGCACTTGCCGCGTGGCAAAGATGATGCTCGAGCTGGAGGATCGGAATCGCTTCCCCGATATACCGGCGCAGCTGGCGAAACTGAGTCAATTCGCGAGCATTTCTGCCAATCGCGCGCGTCCAATCGGCAGCTCCGGGATGCGAGAACGTCAAGCTGAGCCGGAAGGCCGCTTCGCGAAACCAAGCTGCCTTGGGGAGACGCGCGATACCAACGATGCTGAGATCCGAGAAACTGGCATTGGCCTGCTCCAAGCAACGGTCAATGGCACGCCGTGGAATCCCGCCCGTGCCCGTGGAGCGGCTCAGTTTCTCCTCTTCCAACGCTTCAATAATGGACGTGGAATCCAAAAGGGCCACTGCTGAATCGCGGCCATAGCTTCCAATACCGAGGGCCAACATAGACAGAGCTTCTCACGGTTCGCAGGCGGTCACGGAAGAGATTGAGCAAAGTGGGTGCCCAGTGAAGCAAGACCGTTGCACTGCCGACGGGGAAAGCGTGGGTTGGAAGAGCTATACGCCAAACGCAAGCAAATGAAGGAAAGTGCGGGGAGCTGGCCGGCGGCGGCTCCCAAGTCTAAACAAGGAATGATCGGAGCGCCTCCGTTGGTTAGGACGCAGCCCGAATACGGTAAGGGCACTTTGGGCGCCGGCGTAGACCTTTCCGTTAGTGACCGTCAGAACCGTGAACTCGACGGCCGGGCCAGCAGTCCCGGGTCCTACGGATGACGCTTGAAGGCCACGATCTGCATAATCCACTGTGCTGATGGCGAGATCGGTGCGGTCGCAGTGTAGCTCCCTGTGGCCGTCACGATGCGGTCTTCCAGGATATCCGCGTCCTGTGGCGTGATGATCCGGCTGGTGAACCCGCTTCCCGCTCCGGTCGTGCCCGTCTGGATCAGGTTCGCTCCGATCAGCAGGTCGTTTGCATTCGTAGTGGTCACCGCGCCGCTGCTGGTCGTGGCGCTGTTCCCTTGTGCTCCCAGCGATACATCCAGCGGACTCGCCGTGTCCAGCCCGCTGTATTCCGCAATGCGGATGTCCGGGAAATTCGCCCCCGTGGTGAACGTCACCGTCACGCTGTTCCCGTTGGCTGTCGCGGCCGCGATGTTCTTCGCGAAGTAGATCGACTGCGTCGCCACGCCCGTCTGCACCGTCGGTCCCACCGCCGGTGTGTACACGTTGCCCTTGGTGTCCATGATGGTGCTGACTGCGGCTGTGGAGTCGTTCCAGCCCACCACCACTACGTTCAGGTTCCCCGCCGTCTGCGCGGCCGTGAACGGCACCGTCACGGTGGTCTGCGGCGACTGCGGCGTCGCCGAGTTCACTTGAACGAAGGTGATCGGCGGCGGCAGCGTTGTCAAGGTCGTCGCACTGGCTGTGTTGGAGTACGGGCTCGTGTTATTCGCAGCATCCGTGGCCCGCACGCGGTAGCTGTAAGTCGTCCCCGCCAGCAAGCCGGTGTCGCTGAAGGTGGTCGTCGCGGAAGTAGCGACCTGCGCGAAGTTCGAGCAGCCCGAGCTCTGGCAGCGCTCGATCAGGTAGTTGCTGATCGTGCCGCCGGTTTCTGTCGCCGCCGTCCACGACAGATTGATCTGCGTGCTCCCAGCCGCCGTCCCCGTCAGGTTCGACGGCGCGGTGAACGTGGGCGCCGCCGTCGTCGCCGCCGCAATGTTCGAATAAGGACCGAGATTGTTTGCCGCGTCCGTTGCTCGCACGCGGTAGTTGTAAGTGGTGGAACCCAACAGACCCGTGGTGTCGCTAAATGACGTAGCCACCGAAGTCCCCACCTGCGCGAAGTTGCTGCAGGCTGCTCCCGCGCAGCGCTCAACCAAATACTGGCTGAGCGTCCCGCCGGTCTCCGTCGCCGCCGTCCACGACAGATTGACCTGCACCGGCCCCGCCGCCGTCCCCGTCAGATTCGACGGTGCTGTGAACGTTGGCGCCGCCGTCGTAGCCGCCGCCACATTCGAATACGGACCCGTGTTGTTCGTCGTGTCCATCGCCCGCACGCGGTAGTTGTAGGTGGTCGATCCCAACAGACCCGTGGTGTCGCTAAACGACGTCGTGGCTGAAGTTCCCACCTGCGCGAAGTTGCTGGATGTGTTCCCGCAGTTGGCACCCGCGCAGCGCTCAACCAAATACTGGCTGATTGTCCCGCCCGCCTCCGTCGAGGCAGTCCATGACAGATTGATCTGCACCGGCCCCGCCGCTGCCGCCGTCAAGCTCGTCGGCGCCGTCGGTGTCGCTGTGGCGGCGGCCATCTTGAACGCTGCCAGACCTGCGCCCCAGTTGTCCGTCACTCCCGAGCCAGCGCTCGCCGAGGTTGAGCCAGCCGTTGATTGGAAGGCGTCTTCCGCGATCAACTTGGTATTGGGTGCAGCCGGAACCCTCTCCTCGATCGTGTAGCCGCTGCCCGCGGTGAAGGTCTCGCCATTGCCCGACATAATTGCGCCGAGCAGCAAATCACCATTCGCGGTGGTGGTCACGTTTCCGCTGCCCGGATTCGCGCTCGTCCCCTGCTGTGCCGCAGTTCCGTCGAGCGAGTTTGATGCCGCTACGCCCGAATACTCCAAAATAGCGAAGCGCATTGTGCCGGAGATCGATTGCTGCACGGTAATGGTATTCGCACCACCAGCGATATTCTCCGCGTAGAAAATTCCGAAGGTGTCCCCATTGGGTGGGTCCACGGTCACGTTAAATTGGAAGGCCTGATGGTACGTGTTTAGTCTCGAATCCGTGACCGTGAAGTTCTGCCCCGAGCGCCCAGCACGGATGACCACGGCAATCCAATTTCCCGCAGTGTTATTCGAGGCAAACGCTTGCGTAGATGACCTGGTAGTCCCCGCATCCTTGCTTGTGTGCTGAACCAGTTTGATAAGCGACGGAATGACAGTGAAATTTACTCCGTTGCTCGCGACACTGCCGGCCGTCACGACCACATTCCCCGTCGTCGCTCCACCTGGCACCGGCGCAACGATGCTTGTTGGAGTCCAGGTCGTCGGTATTGCAGCTACTCCGGCAAACGTAACGGTTCCCAGCGCCCCGCCGAAGTTGGTCCCCGTAATCGTCACGGACGTACCGATAACGCCTGACGTTGGACTGAGACTCGCGATGGTCGGCGTCGGCGGTGGAGCTGCTAGCGTGGTCGCACTGGCCACATTCGAATAGCCGCTCAAATTGGCAACGGAGTCCGTAGCTCTGACCCGGTACCTGTACGCCGTCGAGGCCAACAGCCCCGTGTCGTTCCACGAGTTTGTCAGCGGCGTACTAATCTGAGCGAAACTCGTACACCCTGCTCCTTGGCAGCGTTCCAACAGGTAGCCGGTCACGCCCACGTCATCGGTGGAAGCCGTCCAAGTTAGATTGATCTGCGTGTTGCTGATCGCCGTAGCCACCAGATTCGTCGGCGTCGTTGGAGGTGTTGTGTCGGGAGGCGCAGTCGCGCTCGCCGTGTTGGAATATCCACTCGTCAGGCCGGAACCATCCGTGGCCCACACTCGATAGGTGTAAGGCGTCGAGAAAGGATACGTGCCCGAATCGCTGAACGTTGTCGTCGAACCGTTAACGGTTCCCAGTTGCGAGAAATTCGTACAGCTGATTCCCGGGCAGCGCTCGATCGTATATAGAGCGATCCCTGCCGGGCTGCTCGAAGCGGTCCACGCAAGATTGATCCGGTTTGGCGCTACGGGCGTAGCCGTCAGGTTCGAAGGAGCGGTGGGAGGAATCGTGTTGGTGGGGGCCGCCTTGAAGGTCACCATTTGCATGATCCACTGCCCTGCTGGGTTGAGGGGAGCGGTCGCATTGTAGGACCCAGTTGCGGTCACCACCTGGTCTTCCAAAATGTCAGCGTCGGGAACCGTAATCATCCGGTTGATAAAGCCGGTGCCTGGCCCGGTCGTGCCGGTCTGCACCAGGTTGGCGCCTACAATCAACTCCGTCGCGCTAGTCGTCGTCCCTGACCCGCTGTCGGACGTGGCGCTGCTACCTTGCGCCGCAGCTTTTGCGTCCAGGGGATTGATGGTATCCAGGCCGCTGTATTCTGCAATTCGAACATCAGGGTCGTGCGCACCTCCCCCACTGAAGTTTATGGTGACGGAATTGGCGTTGGCCCCAGCTGGTGCAATGTTTTTCGCGTAATAAATCGACTGTGTACCGGCAACGCTCTGCAACGTCGGACCGACAGCTAGGGTGTAGGCGTTGCCCATCGTATCGTTCACCGAGGTAACGGTCGTATTCGTGTCATTCCACCCTACGACGACCAAATTCAGATCCCCGGGGCCCTGGAATCCGGTAAAAGGAACGTTGACACTGGTGATTGATCCGTGCGGGGTCGCAAAATTCCCTTGCACAAACCCTCCCGTGGTAACGAGAGTGCCAATGGTGTAGACGGCAGTCGTAACCGGACTCGTGAGGAACCCGGTGCGGACCGCGATGGCATTCACTGTCGTATTGACACTCACGGCGAAAGGTCCAGTGTAAAGCGTCGATGAGACAGTCGGGATGCTGCCATCGAGCGTATAGAAAATCTGTGCGCTGGAATCGGCGTCCGTGATGGACACCGTTTGCGCAGGGCCGTAAGTGCCCTGCGGCGGAGTAATGACCGGCGCCGCTAACCTCGCTGGATTGGAAGCCAGCAAGCCGTAGACATCGACCTGCCCCTGCGCTCCTACAAATACCTTTCCATTCACAATCGTAGGTGTCGCAAATTTTACGGGCAAACCTCCCTGATCCCGGTTGTTTGCCGCCTGATTGCCGTTGTAGAGCTCCGTCGCAAGATTTGTCGCGTTATACGCGTGCAACAAACTACTTGCGGCCGTCTCGACCGCCCACATGATCCCGCTGGTGGCTGTGGGACTGGCTGCCGTAATCACAGGCTGCGCGCCGCGCGGTCCGTAGGTAGTAGCCACCTTCGATGCAGGCGTGGTCGTCAGCAAACCATTGCTGAAATTGAACATTTTGCAAAAATCATTGGTTGCGCACCAATAGAGGTGGTTCTGCCAAAAACCGGGCGTGATGTAATTGTTTTCCACGTACGCCAGAGGGATCGCCGTTGGGTTCGTTGTGATGCCCCCCACGGCGTTCCAGATTTCCTGAACGATTTGGCTGTCTGGTTTGGTGTACGAGCCGTTGAACCCGCCCATGCTATCGCGGTCGAGCACGTAGATCGTTCCGTCTTTGCCGCCAGTGACCAGCAAGTGGGGATGCGCCGTTGTTCCGGAGGAATCCGGCAATAGGACAATCCCCGCGGATGAAATATCCAGATCAGCAGTACTCAGTGCCGCCTGGTTAAAGGGAGCGAAGAAATCCAAAACACTCAGATTGCTCGCTGTGGAAAGCTTTATGATGGAGTCGCCATAATCTGAGCTTCCGTTAAAGTCTCCATTGCCCGTATTGATGAAGATGTTCCCGGCTGCATCGACCGGCGGAGCCTCTCCGGGAACCCAAACGCCTCCACCAACACCATTCGGGGTAGTGCAGAATACTGACACCTGAGTCAGATTTGTCGCGTTGTAGCCAACCAGCCAGCCGTGCCAGGGAAAAAAGTCGCCTTGGGCGCCGATGCCGATGTACACCACGCCATTCACCAGCGCCAAACCCGGCCGCTGCCAGTGCCAATTCGGATTCATCGTAAGCACGCCGCCTACGCTGCTGGTTCCCGTACCCGGAACGGTAGCCGTGACCGCGACCGGGGGAACCTTGTCTGCGCCCGTCGTTATGTCCAGAGCGTGAAGACGGAAAAACTGGACGCCGTTCTCTTTGGTCTTGGCCACCACATACATCGTGCCGCTCGTGCCGTCAATCACCGGCGTCGAAATGATCCCAATCTCCGGGATGATGTCCGTGACCCCCGAATCCGCGGTGGCTTCCGTGGTGATCCCCGCAGTCAGATTGACGAGGCGTACCTGCCATAGCGGTGTGGCCGTATCCGCATCGAGCGCATAGATGCTGTCGTGCATCGTGACGATGTAGATGACGTTGTGGATCCCTTTGCCCGGAATCGACACGTTCGACTTATACAGCGGCTGACCGTACACGTACCCGTCGACCACAAACGAGTAGAGCTTCCCAAAGGTCGCGGAGTTCACGTTGCTCAGAGTCAACGTGGTCTCATTCAGATTTTGGCCCGTTCGGGAGTTGTCATACCGCGAAGTCAACACATCCACTTGGGCTTGGGCAGTTCCGGCACAAAATGCCAGCGCGAGCGACAACAGTAGCCTCTTTGTCAAGGATCAACTCCCTTTCGAGAAAAAATGGCGGGCCGAACAACGTTGTTTAGCGCAATCGGCTAGCCAATGATCTAGGCGCCCAGTGCTACCCCTCTTTCAATTAAAGTTCATGTTCATAATAACTTACGGTATGGTCGGGGATCACAGAATCTTGCCTAATTTCTGTACTTGTCAGATTTTGCGCTTTCACTGCCCATTGATGGAAGAATGTTGCCAATTTCCCCGACTTGGAAATAGAGCCTGCAAAAACTGGGTCTCGATGCTGTGGGAAACGGCCCGCTAGTTCCGGTACTTCTAACTAAGGATTCTACCGCCCCGCACCCATGGGGAAGTGGGGGATTCATCCGTCCGCAGGCTCGTCGCGTGCCGCCAAGCAGGGGTTGCGCCCTGCAAATCGTTCGTGGAAGATGTATCCTTCTTCGTTGATAGCCGAAAGGAGCTCCTAGAATGAAGTGGTTCGTCCGTTTTTCTGGATTGTTCTTAGTTCTTCTATGCTTTTTGTCGCTGGGACCATTCTCCTCGGTAGCGCAGGATGCTCGGGAACTCCAGGATACTGCCTTCCCTGTTCCCGAAAGTCTCGTCGTAAGTGGTATCCCCCAAGTCCCAATGCGGCTTGTGGGCTCGGCGGAACCTTATGGTTCTTATCGGGCAGCGGCCTTTGCGGATTGGAATCCCGCGCGGCGAGAAATCCTCATCAGCACGCGCTTCGGTGACACTCCGCAGCTCCATCTCGTAAAATCTCCCGGCGGCGCTCGCCGGCAGCTCACGTTCTTTGCGGATGCCGTGACGGGCGGGCGCTTCGATCCGGAAGACGGCGATTACGTCGTGTTCATGAAAGACGTGGGTGGAGGCGAATGGTATCAGCTTTATCGATACGAGTTCGCGACCGGCAAAATCCGCATGATGACCGATGGAAAAAAATCGCGCAATCTGCTTGGTCCCTTCTCCTCAAAAGGCACTCGCCTCGCCTACATGTCCACCCGCCGCACCGGAAAGGACCTGGACCTGTGGGTCCTGGAGCCGGATGAAGCGAAAAAGAACCGCATGTTGACTGAGCTCACTGGCGGTGGCTGGCAGGCTCTCGACTGGTCCCCGGATGACAAACAGATCTTGCTGAAGGAAGAGGTTTCCATCAACGAGTCCCACCTGTGGCTCGTGGATACCGCCGATGGCAAGAAAACCCCTCTGACTCCGCGGGACGCCGCGGAAAAAGTTGCTTACGGCGAGGCCCGCTTCAGCGAAGACGGCAAAGGCATTTATCTCACCACAGACAAGGACTCGGAGTTTTTCCAGCTCGCTTATTTTGATCTCGCGACCAGGCAGTTGAAGACCCTGACCTCAAAGATTCCTTGGGATGTGGAGCATTTCGATCTTTCGCGGGATGGCAAGCGCATCGCCTATGTGACAAACGAAGATGGCGTTACTGTCCTTCATGTGCTGGACACCGCCACCTTGAAGCAGCTCTCGCTTCCGCAGTTGCCCGTCGGCCTCATTAGCGGTGTCCGCTGGGCCCGCAATGGGACTGAATTGGGCTTTGCCCTGACCTCGGCGCGCGGCCCGGCCGACTGCTTCTCGCTCGACGTCGCTACTGGCAAGATCGAGCGCTGGACCTTTAGCGAAGCTCCCGTCCGGACCGACGCGTTCCGCGAGGCCGAACTTATTCACTGGAAAAGTTTCGACGGCAAAGCGATCTCCGGATTTCTCTATCGCTCGCCGGTCAAGTTCACCGGCAAGCGGCCCGTCCTGGTGATCATTCATGGCGGGCCGGAGGGCCAGTCGCTGCCGACGTTTCTCGGGCGCAACAACTACTTTCTGAATGAGCTCGGCATTGTCCTGATCTATCCCAACGTTCGCGGCTCCACCGGCTACGGCAAGAGCTTTTCCCTGCTCGACAACGGCTTCAAGCGAGAGGATTCCTATAAGGACATCAACTCCCTCTTTGACTGGATTGCCGCCCAGCCCTATCTTGATCCCGACCGCGTCGCCGTCACCGGCGGCAGCTACGGCGGGCACATGACACTTGCCGTTTCCACCTTCTACAGCAACCGCATTCGTTGCTCCATCGACGTTGTGGGCATGTCCAATCTAGTGACCTTCCTCGAGCACACCGAAGGCTACCGCCGCGACCTTCGTCGCGCCGAGTACGGCGACGAGCGCGACCCCAAGATGCGCGAATACCTCGAAAAACTCGCGCCAATGAACAACATCGGCAAAATCAATAAGCCCTTGCTTGTCGTCGCTGGCATGAACGACCCGCGTGTTCCGGTCAGCGAATCCGAACAGATCGCAAATGCTCTGAAGAAGCAGGGCACGCCGGTCTGGTATCTCATGGCCAGAGATGAGGGCCACGGCTACCACAAGAAGTCCAATCTGGACTTCCAGTTTTACGCGTCTATCATCTTCCTCGAACAGTATTTGCTGAAATAGTCCGTAGTAGCTCGATCTGGAGGCGCCGTTGTTAATGACGTTGGGGGGCGTACGAATTAACACGGAATATCCTTCGGAAGAGATCAAGGGATTGAGAAATACCCGCAGAAAGCGCTGCCGACTTGAAGTCGGCATGCCGTTGGGTAGCGGGCGACGGACATGGGTGATGGGCAGAAGTATCCTTGCGCCGGCCGAACTCGACAACACGAAGATGGCTAGGGTAAATATGCCAAAGGAGGTCACAGAGTTAACGGGTCCCGCAGAGGTTAGCCATCTTTGGCTCCTCCTGTCCGGGCTGTGGTAGAAGAGCTGTGAGGTTGATTCAAAACAGAATTCGACCGAATCGTAATGCAGAGCCACTTAGCAAATCCGCGCTCTCTAACTTATTCATATATAAGAATTTAAGTGCTGTTTAACGAGCATGCTCGGCAAATCTGAGAAGACCAAGGGCATCCTGGTGCAGTTCGCTTACGCAAGGAGGATCCGCGTTAAAAGATCCGTAACCCGGGCAGGAGGGATTATCGAGAAAACTCAGGTGGCAAAGATTGTGCTCTAGCGAATCTGACCTAGTGGCGTTTCAAGGTGGTGCACCGAGAAAGACCTAAGTGAGTCTCGAGCCATGCAGATTGGAGTCTGAAGGGCAAAAATGAATGAGGGCAGGCCGGACTGGCTACTTACTTCAGCGGGTGTTCTTTGGACTCCGCATTTTGTCTTGGGGGTGGGATTGCCCCTTCAAGGATCAAGAAGACTCTGCGCAAGATTACACCAGATAGGATCAGTACAAATCCGACGAGGAAAAGCCCCATGGTCTCAGGAAGGGAAGCGAGTGATGCTAGAATTATCTGCACGCGGTGGTCAGGAGCAACTCGGTATCCAAAGACGCCATTTTGTAACACTATGAAAAGAAACAGGTTATGGATTATCTAAAGATGGCAATTTCCAAACTGTGAGAAGCGGAGTCGCAAATTGATGCATACATTTTCCAGCCTAGTAGATTGGCGAACAGCGATAGGAATCGCTGCCCGATGTCCAACATTAGCGGGGCGGAACATGAATTGATTTGATTGTTACGCAACTGTAAGGAAGGAAATGACTGTTTTTCTGCTAGAAATGATAAAACTGGACTTAAGATGACGGTGGATTCCTTCGGCGGGATTCTTGAAGGGATACACGACAAGCGGTCTAAGCTTCTCTCGGGGAAAGGCGACCCTTGCATGTTGTTGATGAATCAAAGCTAGAGGGTCAAGACAGAACGGAAAGTCCGATCGGGGTGAGGTGGGGGGCCTTTCCACCGATCGCGAATCCCAAGAGGGAACCGGTATAACCGGGTCAGAAGGAAGTTGGCTTCGATGTCGTTATCACAAGACTGGATTGGCGAACATCCCGGATTCGCCGGCAGACTGGGCGTGAGACTCCGGGACCGAGAAAGCACTCCTGCTCTAAATCTGGTAGATATCGCGGTCATTTCACTCGTGCTTGCCTTTGGTGCGTTGCAGTTCCATTTCTGCGAGCGCGCGAAAGATTTCCTTTACGAAGATGTGTTCTACGCCGACTGTGCCCGCTCCCTCATCCAGCATGGCTTCTATGGAATTAACGGCCGCCCCGAAACCAACCAACCCCCTGGACTCCCGGCAATTCTTGCGCTTTTGTACTTGGCCAAGCTTTCCACTCATCTCGTCTTCCTGCGTGCGATGGTGGTCTTCGAAACAATGGGAATTCTGATCAGCTACCTGTTGTTGCGGAGGCAGGTACCCAAAGCAGTCGCCGCTGGCATCTGTTTGCTTTTGATTTCCTCTGTGGTCCCGTTCACTCTTGCAACCCAATGGGTCTTCCCCGCGTTCCCCTATTTCTTTGTGACAATGAGCGCTCTGTTCGTGGCGATGAAACTCGATGAGGCGACGGATGGAAAATCGCGGGTTGGATGGACGGTGCTCTTGGCGGCGCTCGTTGCTGGGTCGCTCATGATTGGGACGGCTGCCATTGCGTTGTTAGCTGCCATCTTCGCTAGGCTGGTTATAAGTTCTTTTCGGGACAGGGAAATGGCATTCCAGCGGCTGAAACCCTATCTTATGATTCTCCTTGTGGGATTGGCCGTGCAGGGGCTATGGGTGCAACGCAAAACTGCACCGCTCGAATGGCCAACACCGGGTTATCCGCGACCATATTTGCAGCAACTCTGGGTGAAGAGTGGGAATTACCCGGAATTGGGGATGGCGACGCTCCGAGATATCCCAGTCCGAGTCGAGAGGAACGTATTTGACACAACCAGAGTGATGACTCAGATCCTTTTTCGGAGATGGATCGCTTTGTCCTGGCTGTCGTTCCTCGTCTTGGGACCGATGTTGCTAGCTTTACTAGGCTGGTTTTACTCCGTCTGGAAAACGGGTGGCGGGATTCAGGAGTGGTATTTCGCAGGATACGAATTCATCTACCTGCTCTGGCCTTGGACGATGGAAGTGAGATTCATCCTCCCTGTTGCGCCACTGGTTTGTTTCTACATTTGGCGGGGTGTGGAGGCAGTAGGATTTCTGGCGAAAAATAAGGCTCGTCTATTCGGCCTTGCATGGCTTCCGGCTTCCATATTTCTGGCTTTTAGTACCTGGTCCTGGATGCATGGAAGGGGAGAATACTCCGACGTGCCTCACGGAGGATTGCAGGATGAGTTGTCTTTTGCAACCTGGTCGTTCACTGGCCTCGTTGCCGGGTGGATGATCTTGCGGGGCGCGGCCCGGCAATCCACAATAATTCGCGTCTGGGAATGGTACATAAGGCCGGTAGGGCCTTGGAGGATACGCCCATTGCACGTGTCACAATTATTGGCCGGAACCGCGGCAGTCATCCTTGTCATCCAAGGCCTGCCGCCACAGTTGGAGGTCGGCCGAGCGAATCTGGACCTAACTTCAGCGATGAACCGCGTTCCCCCAGATGTGGAGGCGGCAAGCTGGGTGCAGATGAACACGAGCGCAAATTCCATCGTAATGGCGAGGCAGGTCCCAACGGTTTCCCATTATTCCGCTAGAAGAGTAGTTTGGTTTCCACCCAGCTCGAATCCTCAATTGCTGATGGAAGGAATCAGAAAGCACCGCGTGGATTATGTAGTGGTGACACAGCGTAGGAGCAATTACTATCTACCACCTGATAGCGATTGTTTCGCGCCGCTGCTGGCAGCTTATCCGGATGAATTTCGCAATGTGTACCAAGCACCGGCCTTCAAGATCTTTCGAGTCATTGCAGAAGCTCCACCAACGTCCGCCGCGCACTTAGGCCGTGATTGAGACTTTCAGTTCAGACCATGGTTCAAAGCCAGCGGCGTGGATTGTGGCTCAGGGGTGAAGCTGCACCGGCGCAGCCCAAGTCTGTGAACCGGCGACCATACATTTTGCAATTGCATCGGCTGACATGCCAATGGAGCGTTCGTTCGGATGACCATCCGTCGAGCTAAGAGTCAACTCGCGAAAAGAGAGCCCCTCCCAGGTATGCTCGAGAGAACAAATAGGGATGCCGTGCTGGCTTGTTTGACGAAGGAAATCAGCGTAACGAACCTGTGCGCGAGGTTGCAACGCGACAGCCAAGTCATATGGAACGACGAAGGCCTCGGCCCCTTTTTGCCGACCAATTTCTACGAAGCTTGCTATGTCAGCCAAATGCCGGGACATCAAGACGGGATCGGCATAGGCAGCAAACTCAGAATCAGTCATTTCACTTGATGCGGCACTGGGCACCGAAGGGCCGACTCCACGAAACCGATAGTAAATGACCCGAATCCGCGTGAAGAGATCCTGGAAGAGATACGAATTTAACCAAATGGATCGAACAATGGGGTTGCGCAGGCTCGTGGCTTTGATTTGGGGTAGGAGATAATCAATATCATTGAAAATGTAGATCAATACTACGGCATCCGGTCGGTACTTAATAGTTTGGTTCAGATAAGTGATCTCGTCCAAAGTATCTGCACCGGGCTTGCTGGCATTGACGACCTCCCACCGTACCCCTGTCGCCTTCGCTAAACGAGACGCGACCTGTTCACCAATCCGGTCCTCAATGCGCGGTATTCCCCAGCCAAATGCGAAGGAATCCCCCACGATCAACATTCGTCGAGCAGAGGAATCCCGCGCCAGAGAGTGTTCCCCGTCACGAAAGCCTTCGCTGTTGAGCCTGACGAAACGTCTCTTCCAGGCGAACGCCGAATACGATGGCAAGCCCTGCATCGCCGGGGCCACGGCAACCTTTACTCGAAGGAATCCTTCCCCAAGCAAAGCAATTCCGATCAAAGTGCCGAGCAGCATTGCGAGCCCGCTCCATTTTTCGTCAAGTCCGGGAATACTGACTCGCGCGACGGCGACGAACAGAATAACTAGTGAAACCCACTGGAGAAGAGCGGCTGCGGGCATGGCGGAACCGAAAAGTATCAAATCTTTGATATTTGTCGCGTTTTCCCGGGAATCAAGAGCGTTGATGAAATAAGCCAAACCCCAACATAGAAACGCTAGATCGACAAGCTGGGCTCGTGGTAAGAGCAAGAAAACTACCAGAAGAACCATCGTCGCAATTGCGACTGAGATGATGAAAGAGTACGACCACAAACCGAAAACATCTCGGTGATAGGAACGATATTGAAGGAGTCCGGCGACGAAAAAGAAAAGTCCAAGAACCCTTCCGATCCGGAAGGAAAGAAAAAAGCCGGCCACACTACGAACGGTACTTGCCAATCATAACTCCCCGAACTTGGACTGGAATCGCAAACTGAAATTGACTCAACGCACGTGACCTTACTCCACGTCCATCTTCCGGTCAAGTCTGCGTTCCCAGCACCTAGAGGCGAACCATATCCCCGATGCGAACGCCCGTATGGCAAAACCCGACCCCGACCTGAGTCGTGATTTCAAAAGAAACTTCGTGATGGCCGAGCTTTTGTCCGGTCGAATAAAGATGATCTATCATGACCCTGATTTGCGGCGGCAAGTAGCTCCTAAAGTCAACCAGCCAAAAATTCTGAAATTCGAAGAGAGTGGTTACGGCTTTGCTCAATCTGCGATTCTTGTGTGAGGTATGGCGGTGTGCGAGAATGTGCCGCCTTCAGTCTTGAGAGTGAGTCTGCAAAGATTGAGTAGAGGCAGACGTCCAAGGGGAAGCCAAAGCTTCCACGCGGTCTTCACTCGCGATCAATCAGCCTGGGTCAGAGAATCAGTGGCACTACGGGGTGGCTTCCATGATCGATGGCATTCGAACCGAGCGAGTCAATTGGGTTTTGCTCGCGTCTATGGGCCTGGTAGGGTTTCTGTTGCGACTGGCGTGCACGACGGGTTTGATCGGTTCGGACGACTTGGTCTATTCGAAATACGCACAAGAGATAGCCAATTTTCGCTATGTACCAGAATCGATCCACTATGCGCTTCGCTACGGCCTGACAATTCCGACAGCGTCGGTCTATCGGTTATTGGGTGTCCACGAATGGACGACCATCGTTGTGCCCCTGCTTTTCTCAGCTGCATCAGTACCGTTGTTGATGATTCTGGGAGCACGATTGGTGGGGACGCGCAGTGGATTACTGGCCGGCGCACTGCTTGCAAGCTTCTCGGTGTCTTTGTTCTACGCCACGATCCTTGTCCCCGAACCGGTCGCTGGCTTCTACATTCTTCTAGCGTTGCTTTTTTATACCGAGACCGACTTGAGGCGGCCTTTGCTATTTGGGTTTCTCGCAGGATTGGTATTGGGTGGATCGTACGTTACCAAAGAGTCCGCCGCCTTTGTGGCAGTGGCCGTTTTTCTGGATGCCGCGCTGAGGCGAAAGTGGTTGGTCGCTCTCGGATTAGGAGCAGGTGCGTTCGTAATCGTGGCTGCCGAGCACACATACTATCTCGTCGCGACGGGTGACCTGCTCTATCGATTCCACGCGATGAAGATCCATGAAGCAACTCCAATGGTTCTCGTCGTGAATCAAAACTTGAAGTACCGCCTGTTGAAGTCCTATCCAAGGCTCATGCTTTTCCCCAATATGAGATTCGGACTTCATTCGATTTTTACGTTGCTGGCCACTCTCGGTCTGTTGAAATGGCGTCCCCCTCGAGTCCAGCTGCTCATCTTGTGGGCGGTCGTGCCATGGCTGTACTTGAATTTTGGAAGTTCCAGCTTAACCCATTACACAGCGCTGCCCGTAGCGGACCGCTATCTTGAATTCTGTTATGCACCGCTTTTTCTGCTAGCCGGAGCGGTCCTGGATCACTGGATGACCGAGCACAAATGGACGAACCGGCCGATCGTTGCGAGTTTGGCTTTGGTGGCCGCAGTGGGGCTCTGGTGTGGATACACATCGCGACAGCAAGGATGGCTCACTTCAGACATTGCAATCCTGCGCCGCATCGCAGCCGATGCCAGCCAAAAACACTTGGCTCGGGTGCAATTTGTAGCGGATCCGGACAAAAGATGGCAACAATCGATAGCGATCCTTGCTCCAAGGCTGCAGGTTGTCGGCGAGCGATCTGAAGCGGACCTCGTGATTGGGCCGGATGCATTGGGTCTGCCGTCGGCCGTCTCCGTCTCGAACGCTGTCGAAGGACCAGCAAAATAAGAACGGTCGAGCTCGGAGAAGAGTGCATTATTCGATTCGACTGAGCCAAGATTCTCGCCAGTAATGATAGATGGCTCTCGGGCACAGGCGATGATAGTCGGATGCACATGCCACACCTTCCAGGACGATGCAGGGTGATTTCATTGGCATCATCTTCCCCGTCCTTTCATCTACTATTTGATAAACTCGTTTCAATACCCGGAATGTTCCGCCACAATATTTGACCATCTCCGAATCAAACAACAGGCCGCGATTCCTGTTTCGGCGGTCAAGGGTCGCCAGGATTTCGGCTTTTGACTTGACCTGCACAAACTCGCCCGGATTCAATTTCAACTCGGCAGTAGGTGTTGTGACGAGTGCGCCTTCGATATGCGGGTATTGCACGCCTTTTCGAACACCCTGGAGCTTGTTGAAGACGAGAATCAAGAGCGATCGAAAGATCTCCAGAGTGCCGAGCATCATTTCGAGAAGTTTTTCCGACTTAGATTCCGCAATTCCGCGTGAGAGATTTCCGGACAAAATGTCGCGAAGATATTGCCGTAAGTCCCAGTCCGAAAGGTGAGAGGTGAACTCTCTCAATTCAGTAGCCTGGCACGTGTAGAGTGAGTCCGCACTCGAAGGGTCAACAGAGGAACACGCAGCTGCTTGAAGTTTTTCGACGGAACAATTGACGACCGGAAGAGAAGAGAGGGGATTGTCGCTTACCGAAGTTTCGACAGGGCAAATCAAGGATTCATTCAGAAGATTCGTGTCGACTCGTTTTAGCCAGACTTCGCGCCAAAAAATCATGCAGCCCGCATCACAGTTCCCGTGCGCCCGTCCATCACATCGGACGCCAGTAAGATGCACGGCGTGCTCCACGCGCCGCATGCTCCAGTCCTGGATGTTGTCGCAAGTCTTGTGGGCCTTTTTAAAAACACGAAAACGCTTTCCGCAGTATTGCAGCATTTCGGGCATGAAGGGCATGTGGTCCAACATGCCTTTCTCGTCCAGAGTAGCGAGGATTTCCTGCCGGCTGCGAACCTCCACGATCTCTCCAGCTACGAGATTGAGTTCCTGATTGGGAATCGTTTGTCCCATTTCTGCGTATCTCCCTTTGCACGTTCGAAAGGCCGTAGAGCTCGGGATGTGCTGCTTGAGCAAATCCGTTTGTTCCTGGCCGACGGCTCATTTGACGAAATCAAAAGTGATAGAAAATTCTTGGATTATCAAATGTTCCGTTCCAGAAGAGCGGCATAGGCCGGTCCCAGGCGGTTCGCCATCGTCTGCGCGATCTGGCGGACAAGAATGTTCCAGTCGTGCGACTTTGCGAAAGCCTGCCGAGCGGCGCGAGATTCCATCGTATTTGCCATCGGTTCCAAAGATTGAGCAATGGCCACGGTCCATTGCTCGGCGTTTTCGGGCAACCGCACCGAGTCGCGAAAAGCTACAAGCGAGGGAATCGGCGTACCTACTACGGGCCGTCCGCTGGCCAGGTATTCATGGAGTTTCAAGGGGTAGATATATTTGGTGTAATCATCGTTCCGGTAGGGCATGACACACACATCAAAATGTTGAGGATAGGCAGCTAACTGGAGTGCCGTCTTGCTTCCGAGAAAGCGCACATTCTTTCGACGTGACAATTCCTCGACGTGTCCCAAAATTTCCGAATGAGCATTGGTCGAACCTACGAAAACGAAGAACAAGTTCGGATGACGAGCGGTCAAATCACGGAGGAGTTGCCAGTCCAATTGCCGCTTGATGTGCCCGCTGTAACCGATCCGAGGGTGAGGTATCTCACGAAGATCGTCCGGTTCCGGTACGGGCTGCGAGTACGCGTCGAAATCAACACCGTTGGGTGTGAACGAGGTGTGTGGGTTGATCTTCCCCTTCTTTTCGAGCAGCGCTGGCGAATGGATGAAAACCTGATCAACACGCGCGATCAAGTTTCTCTCCTCTTTCGATATCGGGGTATCCACTGTCGAGAAGGTGTATTCGTCATCGATGTGATAGCAGCTCAGGTCAGCGGGAATCTGATCGAGCGCCGTGGCAAACTCCGGTCGCCAAAGGTAAAGAGCAACCTTCGTACAGCCCTTCCTAATTAAAGTCTGGCGTGCCGTTTCCAGACGCTTGCGCAGGGTGTATTTGGCCAGTTTGCGAGGCGAATAGAGAAGGGGCAGAAAAGGAGAAGCTGTGTGAACTACAAAATCGCTCTCCGGAATGGGAACCCCATCCGGAGACGGCAGCAAGTTCCGGAGTCGGAGCGATTTTCGCCAGTACTCGGCGGGATTCATCCATACAACGGGAAAATAGCGCGCCAAGCGCGTCATTACCTGGTGGCGCGGCTGCCATTGCCAATGCCACAGATCCGGCACGAGCGCAAGGACACCCACGTCAGGGATCAAAGCGGATCTTGAAGGGGCGGCACCAGCAAGCAACCCAAGTGATTCTTCCCCGCTCCTCAAATATTCGGCGGCAGTCGGGTTCATATCAAGTCTTCTGGACTCGCATATTCCATGCCAGTCGGTAGCAAGCACCCACAAGAAGTGCCCAGAGGAGTCTCCTCTCCTGTTCAATCCTCTGACCACTGAAGAGATCCCGTAGAAGGCCCCTCGTCAAAGATAAAACTTCCCAGTAGGCAATCTTGAGAATATCCCGGTCACGTTTGAGGATATGCTTGCAGTAAAATGCGCCTCGTCCAATGAGATAGTTCCGTGTCAAAGATTGAACTTCTGCATCGCTCCTCCGGCCGTGGTTATGAAACACGAGAACCGCGGGCGAATAAACCATCTTGAATCCTTGCTTGTAGATTCTGTAGAGAAAGTCCATGTCCTCGAGAGCTCTTGTTCGGATTCCCGGGCCCAGTGAGGTATCGAATTCTTCAACCCGCTCGCAAACACGCCGATGCACGGCCATATTGCAACCGATGAGCAAGGAAAAAAGCTGGCTCGGAGTTGAAATCAGCGTTCTTTGCGTGCAAGTTCGAATGCTCACCGGTTTGTCCTGCTTGTCGTAAAGCTCGACTCGGCCGCCGATCGCGCCGAGCAAGGGATCGGTGGAGAATTCCCCCGCGATGGAGGAAAGCCAGTCCAGATTCGGCAGGCAGTCGTCGTCGGTGAACGCCAGGATTTCCCCTCGCGCCTCCTTGATTCCCGTGTTCAAGGCGGCGGATTTCCCCTGGCGGGTTTCCAGGAAATATCTGAACCGGTGAGGATTCTCTTGCACAAAGGGTGCGACTACGTCACTGGTTCCGTCGGTCGAATTATTGTCGACAATCAATACTTCCCAATCCAATCCTTGCGGGACGACTTGGCGGGTAAGCTCTTGGAGAAATTTGAGCAAACTCGAGGAGCGATTGTAGCTGGCGATGAGTATGCTTATCTTCATGTATGCCGAGTCCTATTCGTACCCTCACTTGACCGGATTGGATCATTGCTTGCCCGTGTGCCGTGGAGGCCCTGCTGCGAGCGCCGGGCCTCCACCATTTCGCCGATCGATTGCAAGAAGAGCAGCTCGTAAAAAAGGCGGCGCTTAGTATCAAAGGCCGCGATCCAGTGGAGGAAATGCTTCAGGCAGATCCGAAACAAGAATCTTGGAACACCAAGAAAACGGATGGTGCCCTCGGGAACCCCCTCCACGCGGACGATCCATCTCCCGTAATGGTAGGCCCAAGATTGAAAATATTTCCGTTCGGTGCGGCTCTTCTCAACCGGATGGTAAACAGTCGCCTTGGGCGCGTAGAGAAGTCGCTCCTTGGCCTTCAGGAGCCTACGGCCATATTCAGAATCTTCACCGCCGAGCAAATTGCCCACCCGGCACAAATCCGGACGGAAGGGCCCATACTTTCCGAGTACCTCGCGGCGGTAAGCCATGTTGGCGCCGATAGGAGCGGTCTTTAATTCACAAATGGAATTGCCGTGATCGAATCGCACAATCCCGCCAAATGCCGTATGGGAATACGGACCGTCAAAGTCGAGCCAGGAAGGTTTGTCACATGTCCAGACCGGCACAATCTTGCCGCCCACGCCTGCACAAGTCTGGGTCTGGAACACTTCAAGAAGCTCAGAGATCCAATTCAGATCGACCGTTAAATCATCGTCCGTAAAGGCAAGAATTTTTCCTTCGGCGTTCTGAATTCCCAAATTGAGAGCAAAAGATTTGCCTTGCTGCCTTTCAAACAGATATCGAAATCTACGCGGATTTTTCTGAATGAAAGACTCGCAAATCGCGCGCGTTTCGTCCGTCGAATTGTTGTCAACGACGAGCACTTCCCATTGAATGGCCGGATCCACCACACACGCATCAAGGCTGGTCAGAGCTTCAGCAAGGATTCTTGCACGATTCCATGTACAAAGAATTACGCTGATGTCCATGCTCGCATATCGGCCGCTTGACTTGCGTTCCGACCCTCTCGGTGGAATTCGGCAATTCCACTACCAAATCTGAAATTCGCCGGGTCCATACGTCCAATCATCGATTTCCTTTTTTCTCCCGATCTCCGCTACTGCGTCCGCTTGATTCGCACCCTTGAGAGGGCGCGGGGCCACCAACTCAATATGCCGTCGAGCACATCCATTGGCCGTGTAAGACTTTCGAACAATTCGCGCACAACCGCTTTGGCGAGCCTGGCCTGGTTCAATGGATAGCCGAGTCCGTCTATCCTGGCACGATGAAACTCCCAGAATTTCTTGTCCCGCATGCGTAAGAAACTCTTTGCGAGCACCTGGTAATACTGCTTCAACCATTGTTCGCGCCTCAGCTCATATTCTTGACTGGAGAGAAACGCGGGGCCATGAGTGATGATCGCGCTCAAATTCCCAAGAACATAACTTTCCAAATCCCGTGCGGTGGCTGTGTTTGATCCTGGACGTGGCCGGGAAAAAGTAAGAATCTGATACACAAAACCAAAATCTGCATGCTGCAGAATGTCGTAGCAGGCCTCGTTATCAGCGTGAAGATTGGCCTCGTTATAAAAGGGTTTCCTTGCCCGGATAAGGTCTGAACGAATCAAAAGCGAGGTCGGTGTCCCAAACACATAAGGTCCGCCCAAAAGAGTGGTCCGACACAACTCCGGGCCCGACACGAATGTACTAGGGTAGTCTAGGCCTTGCCAGAGAACCTCCTTGCCATCCAAGCCGTAGGCCCCAACGATTCCCACTGATGCGTACAATTCGGCAACTTTAACCATTTCCATGAGGCAGTTGGGGAACAGCCAGTCATCGGCGAAAACAACCTTGCAGTACTTGCTTTGAGGAGAGATCTGACGGAGCGAGATGTTGTGGTTCTCAATCACCGATGCGAACCTCTGGTTCGAATGAACGCGGATCCGAGGGTTGCGGGCGGCGTACTCTTGCGCGATCTCCAAAGTCCGATCCGTGCTGCAATTATTGACGATCAAATAGTCCCAATTCTGGTAGCTTTGGGCCAGCACACTTTCGATGCACTGGATCAAGAATTCTTCGCCGTTATAGACAGGCGTTATCACGCTGACGAGTGGCTGTGCTTCTGGCTCCATTATTGTCTTAGTAGTCCTCTATCCTGGTTCACTGCGCTTTGGTACCCGCGGGAACGCAGAGTTCCCTTACCAGACGATTTCGCAGCATTGCGTGTTCATTCCGAGCCGTCGAGTAAGGGAACCCGAGATTGCTCCTCTTTAACGGTCTGCAATCCGCCCAGCTTCCACCTCTGCGGAAAGTATAGGATCCCGTGCCGGCTGTCGATGACCCGTGTGGAGTTATAGATATTGGCAAGTCCGATTTCCAGTCTCGTACAGTATTCCAAGCCATCATGAATTCTGGAATCAACGCCGGTGATCCAGAGTGACAAATAATACGAGGCTTGCAGCAGGCTGACGGTGTCAATCTCAAGGTCAATGTGACCGTCACCCGGCGGCACTTCGGGAATATCGATTCCGTGATGCCAAGTGCTCGTGTCCGTAACGAGGGTTCCCAGATCTGTTGTAAGCCGAATTCCAAAGCTCGCGTAAGGTATTGTCTTTTCTGCGTGGTAGAAAAGCCTGATAGTCAAAGCCTCGCCGCTACGTGTCACGGGTTGTGGTTGCCCGTCTGGAGAGAGGAGTTCAATGCCGGTATAGCGAATCTCACCTGAGCCACGACGCACTTCAATCCGGTGCAAATCCGAACCGGCTTGCTGGGCTTCTGCGAACGTAGCCATATAGGACTGAATGATGTCCCGCGTTCGGCCATCCGCCCGGATCCGTCCATTGTCGATCCAGATGCCGCGGGAGCAAAGGTTTTCGACTGCAGCCATATTGTGCGAGACAAAAAGTACTGTCCTTCCGCCGCTCCGGAGATCTTCCATTACGCGAAGACACTTCTTTTGAAAACCCGCGTCTCCGACCGCCAGCACTTCATCAATAATCAGGACATCAGGGTCGAGGTGTGCCGCCACGGCAAAACCTAGCCGGAGACGCATGCCTGAAGAGTAGCGCTTGATTGGCGTGTCGACGAACCTTTCCACGCCTGCAAAGGCCACAATGGCGTCGAGTTTCCCCTCGACCTCCTGTCGCTTCATTCCGAGGATCGAGCCATTCAGATAAATATTTTCGCGTCCCGTGAGCTCCTCGTGAAAACCCGTCCCTACTTCCAACAGCGAAGCGACACGCCCAGCAACCTTCACTCGGCCGGAAGTCGGATGTGTAATCTTAGAAAGAACTTTTAATAGCGTGCTCTTGCCAGCTCCGTTTCGTCCAATAATCCCGACGACTTCTCCCTCCTTAATCGAAAAAGAGACCTCCCGCAAAGCCCAGAGAATTTCACCTCGGTCTTGTTCCTTTGAAACAGGATTCCTCAGGAAGCTCGCCACGCGTTCACGGAGCATGGTTTCCTGTACCGCCTTACCCAAGCGATATGCCTTCGAAACATTTTCCACGCGTATCGGGTCGGTCATTCGTCTATCCGTCTAGCCTTGGTTCAAAGAGAATTAAACGCCTGTTCACCATGTGCGTGAAGTGCGGATCAGACTGGCGTCCGTCACGCTCGATACTTAGAGTTGACTTATCAAATGATATCGGCAAACGTCTGCTCCGACTTCCGGAAATAGGCGGCCCCGCCAACGAAAAGAACTAGAGTCGTCGCCACCGAAATCATCACAAGCTGAAGATCCAGTCTGCGGTGGGGAAAAAGAGCAACCCGAAACAATTCCACAATCCCAGACAGAGGGTTTAAGGCCAAGATGGGGCGCACGCGAGCCGGCAAGAAGCTCGCTGGATAGATTACGGGTGTGATAAAGAGCCCAAGTTGGATCACGAATGGAATGACGTACTTCACGTCGCGGTATCGCACATTTAAGCCCGCCAATAACATGCTGATTCCCAAGGAGACCGCTATCAAGCAGAGGACTGCGACAGGCCAGAGGGCGAGTGTCCAACCTGGTTGCACTTTGTAGTACACCATCAGCACGATCAAAAATGCCGAGCCAATAGCAAAGTCCAAAAGACCGCTAACCGCCGAAGCAGCGGGCAAGAGAACTCGGGGGAAATAAACTTTCGTGATCAAGTTCGAATTACTCACCAGACTGTTGCCCGCCTGACTGAGTGTTCCGGAAAAATAGGTCCATGGTACGAGCGCGCAATAACAAAAAAAGGGGTATGGGACTCCGTCACTCGGGATATTCGCAAGGCGCCCGAAAAAAAAAGAGAAGATGAGCATAGTGACGAGAGGTTGAACGATCGCCCAGGCAGCGCCCAAGGCCGCCTGCTTGTAACGCACCTTCACATCTCGCCAGGCAAGAAAATAGAGCAGTTCCCGATAACGCCAAAGTTCAGCGAACCATTCGCCTCCAAAGGAATGCAGCTCCATGCGCGGTGGGGGAATGCTCGGCCGCAATTGTCTTTCTGACGTCACAACACTAGCTTTCGACAATGGAAGCCCTCCGCATAACCGCCAACAGCGTTGGATTCGATGCCGCGAACCCGCTGGAGCGCCAAGAAAGTATCGGCGGTGAACCACTGCTTGGTGCGCTGAGATGGAAAAGAATCAAGAATGTATTTTGCCTTTCGATCGCAGGTAAAGCGGTCCAATGCGACGAAACAATTTGGTGCTCCCAGATCTCCATCGTACTTGGGAATCTCATATTCCAGGATCAAGTGGTTTCGAAAGGTGTTCCAGGTCAATTCATTAATCACGCGATGATCCTGATGGAGATCGTGCCGATAGTGCGTCAAGACCAAGTCTGGATTGAACTCCTGCTTGAGTTTTTCGAATTCCCCTTTGATTCGCGCATGAAGCGAAGGAAAGAAACTGTCGCGAAATTTCTTGATCGCCACTTTTTTTTCCTTTGCCTCGGCAAGGAAAACGTCAGCCGCCCGAAGCGCTTCTCGCTTCCTGATTGGAGTCGAGCTGAAAACATTCCAGTGGATCACCGCCCCGGGATGCTCGCGAAGCAAACGCAGAATGGTTCCGCCGCACCCGATTTCAATGTCATCACAGTGCGAACCCAAGCAGAGGATCCGGCGAAGAGGCTGCCCGCCGGAACCGAGACGAACCTCAACCATCACGGCGGCTCGATACGAAGCCGGAAGGGCTTGCGACAGGAACATTCGCAGCATCCGGGTCCGGGGCGGAAGTTTGTGAAGAACTGGATTTCCAGACAACCCACGGCGCATCGCCTCGCGCGTACAGATCGTCCAACTGTTGTTTGTCCTTGAAGGTGTCCATTGACGCATAGAAGCCGTTGTGCTCGTATGCCATCAACTGCTTCTCATGAATCAAGCGCGTGAAAGGTTCGAGGACAAGTTCTTCACCATTCTGCATATACTTGAAGATGTCCTGCTTCAGAACAAAGTAACCGCTGTTGATGCGGAGTTCGGAATCGCGAATCGCCGTTATTTCGTTAACCACTCCCCCAGGGCCAGCAGACACAACGTGATAGGTCAAATTGGGCTTCGCGGAAACAAACGTGGCAATCTTGTCGTGGCCCTTAGCAAAGTCGATGAGATGCGGCAAGGCTAGGTCGGTCAAACCATCGGCATAATTAGCGAGGAATGCTTCCTCTCCCACCAGATATTTTTCCACCGCCTTGAGCCGCTGCCCGATGTTCGAATGCATGCCCGTTTCAGCGAAGGTGATCTTCCAATCGTGGATATCGCTGTTAAACAACTGGAGATCCTTGCCACCCTTCGAAAGTGAAAAGTCGTTGGACACGCATTCATCGTAATGAAGAAAGTATTGCTTGATTGCGTCTGCGCGGTAGCCGAGGCAAAGAATAAAATCCTTGTGACCGAAGTGCGCATAATACTTCATGACGTGCCAAAGAACCGGCCGATACCCAATGGGTACCATGGGTTTCGGAACGTTGTCTGCATATTCCCGCAAGCGCATTCCGAGACCGCCACAAAATATGACGACTTTCATCTGAAATACTCCTTCGTCGACCGGAAAAAGTTGAATCCGGCCTCCACTGCGAAAACATTCAGTCGATCCGTCCCCGCTGGAGGTCCCTCACTCATGGACGTATACTTCGGGAATGGGCACAATGAATTTGCCTCCCCACTCGCGAATAAAAGCATTCTGCTTGATGATTTCGTCCTTTAAGTTCCAAGGAAGAATGAGCAAATAGTCGGGCTTTGTTTCCCGGATGCGCTCCGGTGGAAAGATCGGAACATGTGTGCCCGGCAAAAACCTGCCGTGCTTATACGGATTCCTATCAACCGTGTAGTCCAGGAAATCCGTCCGAATTGAGCAATAGTTCAGCAAGGTGTTGCCTTTGCCGGGCGCCCCATACCCGGCGATTTTTTTTCCGCCGCGCTTCGCTTGAATCAGAAACTCCAGCAATTTTCGCTTTGTCTCCTTAACCTGCTCCGCGAAACGTGAGTATGTCTCCATGCGCGTGTAACCGGCCGATTCCTCGCGGCCGCGGAGTTCGGCGACGCGCGCGGTCACCGGCTTGGAGGAATCCTCAACATGCCGTCCATAGATGCGCAACGAGCCACCATGCGTCGCTAGTTCTTCAACATCAAACAAAGTTAGCCCATGCGCGCGAAAGATCTTTTCGGCCGTGAGAAAGGAGAAGTAGGAGAAATGCTCGTGATAAATCGTGTCGAACTGATTTTCCTCCATCAACCGCTGAAGATGGGGGAACTCCATAGTGATCACACCATTGGATTTCAGCAGGATTTTCATTCCCGCGACAAAATCATTCAGTTCGGGCACCTGGGCAAGAACGTTGTTGCCCAGGAGCAGATCAGCTTGCTTACCGCTCGCCGCAAGCTCGCGTGCCGTCTCTCGGCCGAAGAATTTCACCAGAGTGGGGACGCCTTTCTTGGCAGCAACAGCGGCGACATTCGCCGCAGGCTCAATACCCAGCACTGGGATCCGCTTTTCGACAAAATACTGCAGCAAATAGCCATCGTTGCTCGCGAGCTCTACTGCAAAACTGTCTGTGTTGATCCTGAAGCGTGCAACCATTTGATCGGTATAGCTTCTGGCATGCGCCAACCAGGAGTCTGAATAAGATGAGAAATAGGCGTAGTCGCCGAAGATGTGTTCAGGTGAAACGTAAGCCTCCAACTGTACCAGCAAGCAGTCCCCGCAAACGTAAACGTGCAAAGGATAGAACGGTTCCATCTGATTCAGTTGGTCTGCCGGCAGATAGCTTTCGCACAACGGAGACATCCCCAGATCCACAAAGGTGTGCTCAAGTTTCGTTCCGCAAAAACGGCATCCGGCTTGATGCGTCGGTGTCATTCATGATCCTTAACGCGCTTGGGCACGGGCATCATCACATCTCTCCTGGGCTGACGCCGCAGTCTCGAACTGCTCGCGCTTCGCGAATGGCGGCTGCGTCTCGTAGAGCGGGAAGTAGTGTTCTGGGATATGCGCCAGGTCAGTGCCTCGGATGTAATCGCCCATGGACGTGCCTGTGCACGCGGAGTCCACATTTGGAGCGCCCCGGCGTGCGGCCACGTCATCCAAATGGACGGTCCGAAAATCAATGCTGAAACGCGTGCGACCCGAGGTATTAGGCACGCTCGAATGCATTTGCGCGGCGGAGAACATGAGAATTCCGCCTGGCGGCGCGATTACCCGGATCTGCGGCTCGAGTTCCATCGCTTCCTCAGGTTTGGGTTGCACTCGCGTGTCCTGCTTGACGAATTGGGCTGCATTTTGACGGCTGGTGCGATTCCATTCTGCGTAATTGTATCCAGCGGAGCCGTTTCGCACTGCCTGGCTCCAGTAGCGCGGATGAAAGGCCATGGCGTTCTCAGGAACGATCGGATAGATCGGCATCCACCAATTGATCTGACACATCGGCGCGGAATACCAGGTATCACGGTGAGGATGGAAAGCGTATGCAATTCCAACAGTCAAGTAATCATCGCTTGTAGATGTACGCATTCGTGGAACGTCGAAGAAAGTCTTCTCGGGATCAGCGCCGACTTCACGCAAGATTCCCTGGATGCACTTCTTGGATTCCGGAGCATGAATGAACTTCGGCTTGAGGTCCGCCAAGATCGCCGCGTAGCGTTCCACTGTGAGATGAAATTGAGCGGTCTCTGGATTCAGCGGACGGAAGGCTTCCTCTGCCATCTTGCGGGCAAAATCAACAAGTGCGAGAGAACTCGGGGTGGGCGAATAGACCAGCAATTGGCCGCGATACAGAAGTTCTCGGCGATCGGCCTCCGCCAGCGGTGCATCAATCAAAATCGCATTCATGGCGTGTCCTTTCCGCTGACTCAATGTGCAGTCTGCGGTACCGATCTGAAATCTTTGCGCAAGAGACCGTGATCCTGCAGTGCATAGGCAGCTTTTCGGATGTCTTCAAACCGCATTCCAGAGCGCTCCGCGATGTCCAACAACGAGTTATGCCCGTCAGACTGATTGAGCACCCAGAGCATCGCAATTTCGGTGATCCCGGACTCCGCTGCCCCCCCCACCATGCGGTACAGTCCGCGCTTCCCAAGCTGGGGCTCACACTTGGGATTCACATTCACAAAAGTTTCGTTGCTCTCCAAAACAGAAAGGATTTCAAGGCTGACAGCAAGTGCTTCACCCAGTCGGTCGGGGTGGACAAAGTCCAGGTTGTCCGCGGAAGTATGATATTCCGGAAAAGTTCCGTGTGGGGTACGCGACAACCGCCCAACCTCGAGATTAATGCCAGGCGAACAATACTGGCGCTCGTCGTATCCGTACGGTGAAAACTCAAGTAGTGTGTGCGGCAACCTGGAATGCCGAAGGGTATGTGCAGCCGCCCGGTCGATGTCGGCGGTGCCCTTACGGCTCTTCTTATAATGCAGGGGTCCTGCATCGCCAACACCGGTTATCACTAGGCCGTGCTTAATGTGGGAAATTCTGTCTTCATTCAGTGCGAGCCAAGTAATTGCCCCGATCGTGCCCGGAACAAAAAGAAAGCGGTAGGAATAGCGGCGTGGCACGCGACTCAGGATCTGGGCAATGGACACCGCCAAGGCAATCCCGGAGAGATTATCGTTGCACAGCGACGGGTGGCAGACGTGGCAGGAAATTAGAATCTCATCGCGCGTCTCTCCCGGCAAGAAGCCCTCGCCGTAAGTCAGATGACCGCTCTCTAACGCGGAATCAATGCAGACTTCGTATTCCTCGTCCTGCAACGCAGCGAGTTGTTTTTCAGTGACGCAAAATCCCCAACTTTCTTTGTAGTAGGAGGTCCGGTAAGGTATCCAATCCGGATGCGCGGGGAGGGAAAATAGGTGCTCTTTCAAATTTTCCAGCGTCATTTTTTGGTGCAGGGGAACGCTGTAATTGACGACATGCAGATTTGATTTTTGAAAATCAATGACCCTTTCACCTGAGGAATTCTTCACATAGGCATCGCGAATATTCCACTCTTTCGGCACCGACCAATCGAACACTTGCGTCCCGGTAGGAACCTCGTGCAATTCGAGCGGAAAGTGCGCCTGAAGATGGCGAAGAGTCTGGCGGAGGCCATTGCCAGTGATGCTGCGGCAAATAGGATAAAGCGCTGAGATCAAGCGGTACATCGCCTGGCCCGCAGCCAACGGAACAAAATCAGTTTGAATATCGTTCAATTTCAAGACCTTCTGGCCATTCTCATGAGAGGAAGTCAGGATAATTTCTGTCTCTCTCGATGATGATCCGCTCGCCCTGTGGCCATTCAACTCCAAAGGCAGGGTCGTCCCAGCGGACTCCCCGCGCATGCGGAGCGGAGAAGACTTGCGACATCTGGTAAAAGACTTCGGTGTTGTCTTCCAGGGTTTGGAATCCATGCGCAAACTCTTCCGGAATGTAAAGCATCTTCCGGTTCTCCGCCGAAAGTACGACATCAAAGTATTGCTTAAACGTCGGAGAGGAAGAGCGCAAGTCGATGATGACGTCATAGATCGATCCTGATGTGCACCGGACCAGCTTTGCCTCTCCAAATGGAGCCGCCTGAAAATGCATTCCTCGCAACGTGCCTTTCTGCCTGTTAAACGAGACGTTGCATTGCAGCACCTGCGGCTTCAGCCCGTGAGACTCGAACTCCTCCCGGCAATAGGTACGGGCAAAAAAACCGCGCTGATCCGCGTGCAGCTCCAGCTCGATCACAAACGCTCCGGGCAGTTTCGTCTCCCTAAAAATCAAGTCTCACCAGTCGCCCAGACGAAATCAATTCAGGAACCCTTTGCCTGAAGCTCGCGCTCGGATTCAACTGTCTGCCAGCGAAGGTCTGCATTCAAACGTCCCGATGCCAGCAAGCCTTGAATATGATCGATGCGCTTGTAGCGCGGGCCCTCGAAGTCGTCCACACGCAAGCTGACTTTCTTGTATGCTGCGTAAAGTTCCCGTGCTCCCCGGCGGGCGTCCCACTTCGGCTGGAAGGCGGGAAGTATTTTTGCAATCCGGCTGAAATCTGCTCGGTAGCAGCGCTTGTCGGGCCCCGCATCTGCCGCGAATTCGATCGTGCATCCAGGAACCGTCTCCATTACGATTTCCGCGAGTTCGCGGATCTGGTAATTCTCCTCGCTGCGCCCCACGTTGAACGCCTGGTTGTGGATGAGGTCGCGTGGAGCTTCCAGTGCGGCAAGAAACGCGCGGGAAATATCCTCAATGTGTACGATCGGTCGCCACGGTGTTCCATCACTCTTGATGAACACACGACCCGTCGTCAAAGCCCACGCCGTTAGGTTGTTGAGCACCAAATCGAACCGAAGACGAGGGGAAACGCCGTAGGCGGTGGCATTGCGCAAAAATACCGGGCTAAACTCTGAGCTTGCGAGCAGTGTCACTTCCTGTTCCACCAGGACCTTCGATCTGCCATAGGGAGTGAGGGGGTTAAACTCCGCTGTCTCGTCCAGAATCTTGTCACCGGCCCCTCCATAGGTGCTGCAGGAGGAGGAAAAAAGGAAGCGTTTCACTCCCGCTGCTTTCGAGAGGCGCGCGAGCCGGACCGAAGCATGATGATTGATGTCGTAGGTCAGGTCGGGATTCAGATTGCCGAGCGGATCATTCGATAGTCCAGCGAGATGGATGACCGCATCGAATCCTTCGAGATCGGAAGCCTCCACATCGCGCAGGTCCTTGCGTGTCGACGGGAATTCCCGTGGTACTTCCCCGAAGGTGCATTGCTCGAAAAGATCGCTGTCCAACCCAACGACTTCGTGGCCCGCGTCAGAAATCAGCGGCGCCATGACTGTCCCGATATAGCCTTTGTGCCCTGTGAGTAGTATGCGCATCTGCTCTTTCTTGGATCTTGAGACTTGATTCTGGCTATGTCTTGGGCTGACCGGACCACGTGAAGACACCCATCGAAACCAAGGCCGCTCCAAGACCAATAGTCAATGAAGCAGGTGGAGTGCCAACTAGAGGTGGCTCAGACCGATATAAACTAATGAAAATAAACAAGTTATTACATTTGTGTACAGTCCACCGAAGAATTGACGACTGGGAATCAACCACTTGCTTTCCCGTTTGCGGTACTCCATTTCACATGCATCGGTTTTGACAAATGACGCTTTTCCCAACCCTCCCTCTCCAGATTACCTCAGAGTTGACCTCTCAGGACGGGATAACAACTCATTATGGGACAATAACTTAGGGTAGTTCTTGGCGACCAGACGCCCAAAGTTGACCAAAATGGTTCGGTGGACTCTGGCCTGAGGCCCATTGACCCGGTCCTGCTGATTGGGGAGATTGCCCAACAAAGGATTTAAAGGTCTATGTCGAGTGGGTCCAGCCGCAGAATTATCGAACTCAGAGTTCCAAACCTGAATTCATTTAGCAATCTCCGTAGCTTCGCTTCAGTTCCTTTCAATCCGAAATAATGTCGGGCCCTGGCCGTGAAGCTGCCGACCATGCGGGGCTGCTCGGTATCGAGTTCCCAGGGGTGCAGGTAAACACAGACCGACCGGTGTTCCTGGTCGTTGACGTAACGGATGCCCCAGCGCGTGAAACTATAGGGTAGGAGGCGCAGATATGCACCGCCACCGAATGGAGATCGTGCATTGCCCAATGCAAGCGTTGGCAACGGAAACTCGATGAGCGGGCCGTAACGTGTTTTCACTCTAAAAGGAATTCGTGGGGCATTCGGAATGCCATAGTTCAGATGTTTTACTGGGAAAATGCTCGAATCATAGGTGAAACCCAATTGAGCAAGAATCTCGAAGGCCCACTGTGAATCGCGAGTGATGGAGAAACTTGGCGCACGATATCCAAGTACTGGCACGCCGCCTGCGTCTTCCAGGATTTCTTTTGCTTTGCGAGTGTCCTCTCTGAATTCTTCTGGCGTCATTGAATAGACGAGTCGGTGCTGATTGCTGTGACATGCAATTTCATGTCCGGCCTCTGCAATCCTTCGAATTAACTTAGGATAATTCTCAGCTACCCACCCAAGTGAAAAGAAGGTGGCGGAGCAATTTGAAGCGGCAAGAATTCCTAAGACCTTGTCCGTATTTTTCTCAACATGGCTCTCATGTGATTGCCATTCCTTGGCGCGTGACTGATCCGCGAAAGCGGTCACTTGGTAGTAGTCTTCAAGGTCGATTGTGAGAGCGTTCAGCATGACTCCGCCTCTACCATAGCACGCGGATTGCCAGGAAGACTTCCCGCCGGATAAGGAATCACGCTAACTTATACATACTTCAGCTACTTTCGAACCATTTATTGCCCGCCGGACGAGGCCGAACAGTCCGTCGCAAACTGCCACCAATCACAATTGAAACACTTTTCGATTTAGGGCTCACCGGCGGAGACTGGCGAACATCTTTTAAGGGACGAATTCTTCAGTCAGACCTAGTAGACATCTCATGCACAATCCAGACAAAAACAACGGTGAGAAGTAAGTGGGGTCGCATAGAATCGTTTCGCGACAAACTGTGCAGACACTTTCCAGCGCGCGGACATGAAAATCCTCACATTCACGCATCTGTTTCCAAATGCAGAACAGCCCATTTGGGGTGTTTTCATATATCAGCGCATTGCGCATTTTGCCAAACGACCTGGAAACGAAGTTACAGTTGTCGCACCAGTTCCCTACATCCCAAAATGGATCCCCACAAGAAGCTGGGAAAAATACAAACACATCCCTAAAGAGGAAATAGTTGGCGGAGTATCAGTCGTTCACCCTCGCTACCCACATATTCCAAAGATTGCCATGCCGTTCCATGGAATCCTTTTGTTCCTCGGATGTTACCGTCAGATCGCAAGGCTTCAGCGTAAAGGAGGCTTCGATTGCATAGATTCGCACTGGATTTACCCGGATGGATTCGCCGCCGTACTATTCGGGAAGACACTTGGAATACCCGTTTTCTGTTCAGCCCGAGGTACCGATATCAATGTCTACCCCAAGTTCAAGACTATCCGTCCACTGATTAGCTGGCTACTGAAACAATCCACGGGAATCATTGCAGTCAGCCAAGCGCTGAAGCAAGTGATGGTGAGTCTCGGGCTACAACAGGAAAAGATTCGCGTAATCGGAAACGGAGTAGATGAAAGTCGATTCGCGCCGATGGACCGGAGGAAGGCGAGGGAGCTACTTCGCTTGCCATCGGATGGGCAGATAATGATCGCTGTGGGTTCACTGAGCGAGCATAAGAATCACGCGTTCTTGATCTCTGCCACTTCCGAGATCATATCGCGCTGGCCGAATATGGGATTGTATATCCTAGGGGAGGGCCCTCTCCGAGAACGACTTGAGAGGATAGTTCGAGAGAAAGGCTTGCAGGGTCGTGTATCGCTGCCCGGCAACCAGTCAAACGAGAAGCTCAACTTGTGGTATAACGCCGCAGATGTCAGCTGCTTATCCAGTTGCAGAGAGGGCTGGCCGAACGTATTGATGGAATCTCTGGCATGCGGAACTCCAGTTGTCGCTACTCGGGTCGGCGGCGTGCCGGAAGTAATTACGTCATCGGCGTATGGGGTGCTGGTTGATCCAAATGTGCCTGAGTTCGCCAAAGGTATGGAAAGTGCACTTCGCAATAAGTGGGACCGCGAGGCCATCGTGCGCTACGCTAGAACACGAACTTGGAACGAAGTTGCGGCAGAGATGGAATCCTTTTTCGCAGAGCAAATGGCGACTCGTCATTTCTAGATCCGGCATACTTCGCGTGAGATTTCAGCGCTACCGACTGTATCCTTCAGAGTTCTTTCCTCCAAGCAGAAAACGTTAGCACAAAGCGATAAGCAATGAGTTTTATATACTCCAGTAAAATGCGCCGGCCAGTTTCGCGCCGAGGCTGTTCTCCGTTTGCACACAGCTCCGGCATACCCTCAGGGACAGCAATCAACCGGACTTGGCAATGATGAGAAAGGAGTTTTCGGCAACACATGTTTACCCGTCTCAGATGCATGCCAGCGCTGACAACAAGTAGGGTGCGAATCGATGGGCGCTCCTGAAGCCATTGAGACAACGCCTTGATTTCACTCAGGGTGCCAAACCATTTCACGCGAATCGGCTCGATGAACCATTGATGGCTGTCCAGTCCAACAAAGAACTGCCCTTCCCATAGGGAAGGGAGAGAGGCTGTCTCCTGGATTCGGGTCCACACTTGCGGATCCACTAGAGATATGGATTCCAACTCTTTTTGAAGGACACGCGCAATGTACGGAGGGTCTCCTGTACTCATCAGGATTTGCGGCGCCCAACGATCATGGAACAACCTGGCTCCATACACTTTGCGGTTCCGATGACCTGCCAGGACGAAGATGAGGTCGGCCTTCTCCAGAGTCTCCGCGCGGACCAGGCCCTTCCGCAATTCGTGCTGGCAACGAAGAAAGCTTTCGAGAAATTTTCCCATATCCCTCGATCGAACGAGAGGATCAGTCGCAAGCAGATTCTACATGTTTTTTGGGGCCCCCTCAGTGGGTCGGACCGTTTGGAAGAAAACTGGCCGCTTATGGCAGGCGATTGACTTGCGAAAGGACTGCATTGACCCAGGGGGGCCAGGAAAGCGAGTGCGCCTCTAACCATTGTATTATCATATAGATAGTGGATGCACGGGGGGATTGTTCTCTAGGTGTCCGGCCGCAGGATTCCTCCAAGTGAGTGGTTAGTTCCGCACTATACTGTATAAGTTTCGGAGAATCTTAAGGAATGCCTCGATCAATAAGCGTATTCGGGCTTGGCTATGTGGGAGCCGTCACAGCAGTTTGCTTGGCACACAAAGGAAACAGCGTCGTTGGTGTTGACTTAAATCCTTCAAAAGTGAAGCAGCTTGAGGATGGTCGAACGCCGATCGTAGAAGCTCGCGTCGAGGAGATGGCAGCGGAGGCGAAGAAGGGGGGCCGACTCCGCGCGACTACTGACGCCGTCGCGGCTATCGCAGAAACGGATATTTCTTTTATCTGCGTCGGAACCCCGAGCCAACGAAACGGAAAGCTGGATTTGAGAGGTGTAGAACGCGTCTGTACTGACATCGGTACCGCCTTGAAGCTTAAAGAGTCCTTCCATGTTATTGCTCTTCGCAGCACGGTGCTCCCCGGAACGACAGATAATTTAGTAATTCCCGCGCTGCAAGCAGCAAGTGGAAAGCGCGCCGGCCATGATTTTGCTGTATGTTTTCATCCCGAATTTCTGAGAGAAGGCACCGCAGTTTCTGACTTCCTTGCGCCCCCTTTCACGATTTTCGGCGGCGGCAATCTGAACCATCTGGCCCCGCTCCGTGACCTATATCAGTGGGCCACAAGCAAGATTTATGAAACTTCGTCCTCTACTGCTGAAATGGTTAAGTACGTTTGCAACGCGTTTCATGGCCTGAAAGTGAGCTTTGCAAATGAAGTAGGCAGTCTGTGTAAGGCCCTGGGGACTGACACCGAGGTTGTCACTCAAATATTCACCTCCGACAACCAGCTAAATATTTCACCTGCGTATCTTAAGCCTGGTTTTGCATTCGGTGGCTCGTGTCTTCCGAAGGATCTCCGGGCCATTATTTATCGTGCGAAAGAACTGGACCTACACTTGCCGTTGCTCGATTCCATCATGCCAAGCAACAATGAACACGTGGAGCGGGCAGTTGAGGCGGTGTTGCGCACGAACAAAAAGAAGGTCGGCTTGCTCGGTTTGAGCTTCAAGGCTGGCACCGATGATCTTAGGGAGAGTTCGCTAGTCAGTCTGGTGAAGCGGCTTCTCGGTGAAGGCTGCCAATGCCGAATTTTCGACGAGGATGTTGTGCTGGGAAGAATCCTCGGTTCGAACCGTCAATTCATCGAAGAGACTATCCCGCACATTGGTTCCCTACTCAGTAACGATCTGCGAGAAGTCGTTGAGCGTGCTGAGGTTCTGTTGATCGGCACAAAAGCTGTTTCGCGCGAAAAGCTTGGGCAATTTCTGCGGCCTGAAACACTTGTGATCGACTTAGTGAACCTGGATAAAACCCAACGGATTACGGGGCATGCGCCCTACGAGGGCATCTGCTGGAAATAGGGGCTTGACCTTGAGAATACTGTGGGTGAAATCGGGTGGTCTCGTACCGCCGGATACCGGCGGAAAGATTCGGAGTTTCAATCTACTCCGGGAGTTAACCCGCGGTCACGATGTTTCCCTGTTTACATTTTATGGAAGGCATCCGGGCGATTTACATCCAACACTGGAAAAACTCTTCACCCGCGTAGTTTGCGTGCCGATTGAACTTCCGACGGCGAGAGGCGCGGGAGAAGCTCTTGACTACGCAAAAAATCTGCTTTCATTTCGACCTTACACCATGGCGAAGTACTGCAGACCTGTCGTAGCTCGGGCATTGCTCGAACTGCTGCGGCGAGAGCACTTTGATATTATTCTCTGTGACTTTTTATTTTCGGCCGACGTCATTCCCTGGGATTGGACATGTCCCAAGGTCTTGTTCACGCACAATGTAGAAGAGCAAATCTGGCGTCGGCACTTCCAAGTGACGCGTAACCCGATCTGGAAAGCGGTATCTTGGCGCGAATATCAAACCATGCGGTCAGCAGAACGTCGCTACGTGCGACTCGCCGACCACGTATTGACAGTTTCGGAGAGTGATCGCAGTTATTTCGCTGCTTATGCGGATCCTGCCAAACTCACTGTCGTTCCGACTGGCGTTGACGTCGAGTACTTTCAGCCGGGGTCGGCACCTAAAAACCCTGACACCCTTGTGTTTACAGGTTCGATGGACTGGCTACCGAACGAAGATGCGATTTCTTACTTTGCAGAAAGTATTCTTTCCCATCTTCAGCGTGAAGTTCCGGGGGTGAAACTCAACGTGGTCGGACGCAGACCTTCCCGACGACTTCTGAAGCTTGCTTCCGAGAGCACAGGAATCGTGGTGACGGGAGAAGTCCCGGATATCAGGCCAATGGTCCACAATTCCTGCGTATACGTGGTTCCTCTGCGCATCGGGGGTGGCACCCGGATCAAGATTTTCGAGGCAATGGCGATGGGGATGGCAATCGTCTCGACTTCGGTGGGTGCCGAAGGTCTTCCGGTACGTCACAATGAGAACATAATTTTGGCTGACGATCCCGAGGATTTTGCCAAGCAAGTAGCGAGACTACTTCGAGATCAGGAGACTCGCGAAAGAATCGGTCGCGCCGCACGCATTTTGGTCGAGCAGAATTATAGCTGGCGCTCCGTCGTTGGAGTATTCGATACGGTTTTTGAACGAGTCACTGCTGCAGAAACAAAAGCCGCGCCGAAGCTCGCCGCGGGAATGCGCCACGAAGAGCGAGCCGACCTGCGTCGCTGAGTGGTTCGCGCTTGACTCATCTTTTCTTTTCAAGAACGACCGCCGTCTGGAATCCCTCCGCGGTCGGCTTAATATCCACTACTTCAAAGTACCGGCCCCAAGCCTTTCGAATCCAGTCCGTTTTAAAGAAGGTGAGTTCTCCGGCCCAGTCATCCCCAGTAAGATAAACCTGATCGTGGGCGGTCAGCCGGCTTAGATCGAAATCGCGCGGAATTCTTCGGGGCCCGATGTAGTTGTCCCGGAACCACTGGATCGTATCTTCATTCTGTACCGTAAATACCATCACCCCACCCGGCTTGAGAATGCGGCCTAACTCCACTAGCCAAAAGTCTTCAAGGTAGCGGATGTGAGTAAACACTGATCCGCCATATATAAAGGAGAATTTCCTGTCCTCGAACGGCAAATGAGGATAAACGGTGCAGGTGACAAAATGAAAGGGAGGCGATAGCTGCTCTTTCGCCCAGGCGATTGCCGTCCCGTCAATGTCAGTTCCCCAGAATTCGCATCGCGACGCTTCTTCCCGGAACTCCTGAAGAACTCTTCCAGTGGCGCATCCCCAATCCAGCATGGCGGCATCGCCGTCAAATACGATTTGACGTTCTCTCATCACGGTTCGCAACAGGGAAGCCGTGTTCTTCGCCAATTGAACAAATTCCTCCGGCGATTTTCCATATCCTTTCCGCAACGAACCGGCCGGGACGGGAATTTCCCCGATGCGTGTTTCCGTTCGGCCGCGTACAAATTCCCCCGCATCGAAATAGAGAAGCTCCTTTTGTTCGGCCATTTCGAGGGGCTCATAGAGTTTCGCGAGCATCTGGCTTGAATTCATTCCAGCCGTTTGCCGGACCCAATCACGAAGACTCTGTTTGATTGACTCCGGCAAAAGTTTCCAGATGATATTTTCCGGCATTGAAGCCCCTTTCGTGTCTGCCCCAGCATAAGAGGCAGAGTACTCGCTTGCGCCCTCGCCTAGATACGGCGAACAGCGTCATAGAATATAGTTTGAGAACACTATCAGACAAATCCTCGACTCATCCCGCGGAACCGCGCACCCCCGGCGGCGAACGGTGTCCCTAGTCTCAATAAGTCCTTGGGCGCAACCCACCTATTGGGAAATCCGGATTCATCATAAAACTGTCCTTCTATCCACCACAATCGAAGTTACCGGCAGAGAATCTCATTGGATATATCCCTGCAAGCGAGATCGGCGCCGACTCTGCCTGCTGAGGCCGTTCCCCCGGCTTGCCGTACCTTGATCTGTCCCAGCAAAACTCAAGGAAGATACCGTACGATTCTGGGACCGAGCCCTCGGGTTAGGCTTAGCGGAAGCCTTTGCCACATCCAGATGGCCATCCGATACTTCGGATTTTGGGGATTCAATTCAGGCATTTGATCGCCGTCAGAAAGCCAGTAGTCCCAATGGAGCGGGACCGTCTCGGCACCCCATTGAAGTTTGAACTCATGCGTCCCCGAGCCTGCCGACGAGCGGCCAAAATCAAATAGGTGGTAACCCTTTTGGCCTGCAAAACAAAGCAAGCTCCAATACAAAAACAAATTCGGCTTCATGTGGAGAAATTCTTTAGCCGATGAGCTCCAAACTGCTTCGATTCGATCGCGATATCCCGAAAGAAAGGAAGCAGCTACCGTTTTATCGCCGTGCCGGACGGCACAAATGAATGTATCTTGAGGAAAAGCGCGCAGAATCTCCGAAAAAAAACTCTTGGAATACACTGGAGTTCCTAGATCTCGCATGTTCCCGCAGAAGACCGGATAAAACTCATCCAGGAGCTGGTGGCCACCGAATTCCGCGGTCATCCCAAAGCTCATCGACTTGCGCACTTTGGTCCGCATTTTCGTCCCCAGGTCTTTCCACATCTTGTCCGCGTCGGGTCTGACGGGCAGCACTAGAGTGACCTTGCTCGTTTTAGTTGGAAGATTCAGTTGATGTTGTTCTCGATGCCGCAACTCGACATGCTTCGCGCCAACTTGCTTGGCAATGCTGATCGCTTCGCCGAGCAAAGCCTGCTCGGCAGCTTTATTCTCTGCAATAATCCCGCCAGCATTCAAAAAAGGGAGAGATGTGATGAAGCTGCCAAAGAGGCGGCTCTTTTGCCAGACCAATGGCAAAACTCCATGAATTTTATGATCTTCCTCGGCCATCCAATAGTAAGTTGGCCATCCGAAGCTTTTCTCGATCACCTGTTTCCAGTTCCAGCGATGGTAGTTAGTGGACCCTGCGCAAGCATCCACAAACTCCTGCCAACGGTGTCCATCGCTGGGACTCGCACAGAGAAACGTTTTCATCTGCGGCTCATTCCGAACGTAATGGAGTTCCAGCCCACGGAAACTCGCAAAACCAAGTCTCTCGGACTCAGTTCTTTCGCAAGCCTTATACGCATTCCGCGGGTCATGCCTTGCCGGAAACATTCTGACGGGGTGGTGTCCACACCCCCGACAAATCACCGCGGATGCACCGGACACAACCGATTAGGGAAGCAGCGTTTACTAAACAGAAATAAAAAGGCAAGGAAAACATGCGCAAAGTCTTCCTTTGTTCTCGCAGAATCCATCCGATTAGCCCCAATCCGTAGAACGCCGCCTGCAAGATGGTTAGAACGCGAAAAAAAGGAATTCCCCACAAAAGCAGAGACGTCATCAACATTCCGATCATAAATAGCGGAGCAAACCAGCGTAGTAGCTTGTGCGAAACGAGTAGAAACCAGTGTCGCGGCTGCCGGGATGGATTCAGAATTCCGCTTACTCTACCGACAGCGTTCAAGCTGCGGCTAATAATGCGCACCTTGCGACGAAATTCTTTCGCGAAACTCTCAGCGGTCTCCTCAAAACTGATTGCACCTGGCTCAAAAATTCCCCAAAAGCCACGATCTATAATCTGGAGTGGGTTAAGAAAATCGTTTATATCCGTAGGAAGCAGGGGGGTGTATAACCCTCGGCGAATGGCATAGATGGCTCCGTCTCCGCCCACGACGGAATAGTAATCAGATTCTTTCTTCTTCAACCAGGTCTCGAGTTTCCAATAGAGCCCTTCTGCTTCCGATGAACTCGATTCCGATGCCTTTTCAACATAACGCGCATTCCCGACAACATAGCCTACCCTCGGATCGGCAAAATGACGCACGAGTTGACGGATAGCATCCGGTTGGTAGAGAGCGTTGGCATCTGAAAAAACCAAAATCTGTCCGCGCGCCTGGGGAACCCCAGCGTTAAGTCCCGTCGTCTTGCCCTTGCGCTCGTCGAGCCGCACCAGGCGAATACCGAAGCGTTCATAACGCCGGACAATATCGTCCGTTCCATCGTCCGAACAATCCGAGACGACGACCACATCCAGAAGGTCTTTGGGGTATTCAAGCGCCAAAGAATTCTTTACTTTCTCCTCTATAACCCCACTCTCGTTAAAGGCAGAGATCAAAAGAGTCACAGCAAGGTCGGGAGCCGAACCAGAGGTTGCTTGGCGTGGTGCAAATCGAGCAAGTATTCCGAGCGATAACGGATAGCCAACATAGATGTAGGCAATCAGGCATGCGTTGGCCCAGAAGATAGCCTCGAAGATCTGATTTGAGATCGCCGTCATTCCAGTCTGTGACTCACCAGAGAGTCCGTTGTCCTCGCATGCGGAATTTTAGAAAGATTTGGTTCCTGGATGAACACGGGTGTAGCCGCCATCAACCTCGCATGCCTCTTGACGCTGTCAGTCCTTTTTGTCCTGCTGCACCGCTGCTGTGGATGGTACCTTTAGCTCCTGCCAACCAATGGCAACCTTCAGGGAACCGTCAGCTGGATCTCGATAGCTGATGTGCAGTAGGTCTTCTTTGTCGATCGCCATTGAGCTATAGAGATACGGTTCAATAACTCGGGGCGCGACCACCTGAACATGCCAGCGCTTCCCATCCCAATAGGCATGTTTTAGCGTGCCGTGGTCCTCATAACTGACATGAGGGTATCCATTCTTGTCCAGTACGAGCGAACTCCGATAGCCAACCCAACTCGCGCCCTGCACAACGGAATCCACTGTTTCCATTGCCCAGCCTTTTGCGGTCAGCCGAGCGAATTTCAGCGAACCATTGGCGGTCGATTTGGAGCCGTCTAACGGACTTTCGTAGAAACTGACGTTAATATCTTTCTGTGGAGTCCGAAGTACAGAAATTCCAAGGCCACTGGAAAAGGGGGCTGCTGGCGAAAACTTTACATCGATGTCCCACTTCTTCCCATCCCAATGCCCAGATTTCAGATCTCCTGGCGGAAACGCGCTATAAAAGATGTAGGGATTCCCTTGGTCGTCCAGCGTCAGCGCATTCCACTTGCCCGCTTCACGATCGTAGTCGACAGTTCGCGCCATCCACACGCCTTCCAGGAGGACTGCATATCTAAGATGGTAGAAGTTGGTCCCATCCGCCGATCGTGTTTGATACCACAAGACATGGGGCTTGCCATCCGCTGCCAAGACCAGAGTACAGTTATATTCTATGGAACCTTCGCCTTCGGCGATGCGCTGGACACTCCACTGTCGGCCGTCAAAATGAGCGTACTTTAGTTCGCGGGGCGTGTAGCAGATTTGAGGATTGCCCTGGAGATCAAGCGCCAGTTCGAGCGCGTGCTCCTGTAGCTGTTTGTCCAACTGCATAGTAAACCATTGGGTGGAACCCGCGGGCTGGAACGCGTAGTTAAGGGAGGATCCCTTGTCTCCTGAGTACGCAACATGCACGTTCCCGCTACCATCTACCGCGATTGAAGTGAACCTTGTGGAGACATCCACTGTTTGAAATTTCCATTTCCAAACCTGAGCGCCTGCACCGTTAGGGAACAGCATCAAGAAGACAAAAAGGAACAATGCCCCAGGACGTCTACTGAGTCTGCCTCCCTCCTTTTCATGTCTCGTTCTCAACATGCATTCCCCCTAAATCGTCGGTGGCCTTCGCACGGACTTGCTGGCCGATCGGTCTTTCCTCCGTCGGCCGGATAAGCTGAGCCCACCAGCGACGCAGAGTGCAAGAAGCTGTCGGATAAACTGGACACACCAATCATAGGCACCTCATGCCGCCGAGCTCTCGGCCAGAATGGTAGTTTCTGGTCGCGGGCTCGACAAATGCGTGGCTAGTTCGCGCCGAACAAGAATCTTCAGAATAATTGTGCAAGCGATCAGCTGATAAAACAGATCGAAATTGGCAAGACCCAAGAAAGCTCCACTCACTAAGAAGCCTATGAAGGCCGTCTCGAGAGTATCCAGGTAGGGGAAGCTCCAGTTCATGGCGGTTACGCGTCGCGCGTATGAGCGGATGCGACGCAAGCTGAACATGCAACAACCGATCAGACAGAGATAGAGAATCAAGCCTACATAGCCCTGCTCACCAATAACCTGAAAATAGATGCTGTGCGGGCCCGAGGATGGAAAACCACCGGGTAGTGGCTCAGTTTCGTAGCGTTGGAACACATCTATATCGGGCAGGGTATCGAAGCTCCCCCCCATGATTGGATAGTCCTTGGAGAAATTCAATGTAGTCCCCCAGCTGACAAGCCTTTGATGGGCGGAATCATCGACGTTTTGCGTCTCGTGCTTCAGCGTCCCCATCCTCTCCATCCACTTCTCCGGGGCAAACGTCAAAACCAGAACCCCACACGTGACCAGCACAATCCCACTCAAAACTCGGTAGCGTGATTTCAACGCGATCGTTAGCATCACTGCTACTAAGCCAAGTAAACCTCCGCGGGAATAAGTCAGTAAGACGCTAACGATCCCGCAGACAAATGAAATTTGCAGAATCCGTTTCAACAAACGGTTTTCCTCCACGCTGCCAAGATAAAATAGCATTGGAAGCGACATGTTGACGGCCAATGCGAACCCGTTATTATCAGCAAGAAAGCTATCTGGCGGGCCCCAAACCCGATATTGACCTGAGGTCCGGACCCCAAAGAGGGCTCCTTTGAGCACCAGTAAGCTGAAACTTAATGAGGTCACGAGAAACAGGTATTTCAGCCTCTCTCTGGTACTCACAAGCAGTATCATAACAATGGTCATCACGAGGATCTTGCTGACGCGAATTAGTTCCGCCTTGGCATCTATGATATGGCCCTGGAATAGTGGAATCCGGGTGGCGTTCAGGTACGTGATGACGAACCAGATCCAAAGCATTCCCAGGAGTGCGGTTTCGCGCACCATGGGATTGCGATTGATCTTGCGGGTAAAGAGGATTCCCAACAAAGTAGGTGCGGCGATAACCGCGGCAACGGGGAATTCGTACATGTAGCTGAACGTGAACCGGTGCGGATTGAAGTACGCGATCCAGATCCAAACCAGTACGCCGTAGAATGGCTCGAATAGACTTATGGGAACCGAGCCCATGACGATGACGAGCAGTAAGAGGTCACGCATCCCTTCGTCCCCCATCGCTTCGCGCCACATGACGGAAGCTGGCTCGCTTTCTTTTATGTGAAGAGTTCGATTCTTCCTCGGACTCGTCAGCGCCATCGCGAAGGAAAAGCTGGCTAAGCTGGAACGCGAACATGGCCTGCGTCCCCATTTCACCGATCTGAACCCTGCGTAACCGAAATGGGTCGGTCCCTTGAGAATTTAGGCCCCACTCCGTGGTCGACGCAGAGTGGAAGCCGCCTTTGGCGAGTATCGCCGCTGCATTTCCGCACTCTTCGCGTTTCCCGAAAGGAAAAGCAAAGTGTCGTACTGGGCTGTTCAGCCTCAGCTCAAGGATCCGCTTTGATTCGAGAATTTCCCAGGTCAATTCATCCTCTGACAGTCGGCTTGCCACTGGATGACTCATGGTATGGGCGCCGAAAGACACGCCACCAAGATGCATGGCACGAATCTGGTCCCAAGTTAGCATGCGATCTTGAAGTTCCACTTGAGGGAGGTGAACCTTGCTTTCCAAATCTGCACAACATTCCCTCCGGCGACTTGGGGAGAGGAGGCGCAGACTTGAGATGATTTCAACAGCGGACTGCATTCGGAGCGAAGGTGAAACCAGCGAAAATCGCCTTGGACCTTCAAGATCCAGCACCAACTCGGTGCCTATCGCAACTTTCAAGGCAAGGAAAATCCGGTCGTACCATGCCACTTGACCGGTCTCAATGGACTGAATCGTCAAGAAGATGGTCGCTGGGATCCCATAGGCTTGAAGGATGGGATACGCTTCTGTGAAGAGACCTCGATAACCATCATCGAAGGTCACCGCCACCGTAGGCGCCAGGCTGACTGGATTTGTCATTTCAGAAATTAGTTGATCTAGAGAGATAATGCGGTAGTTTTCTCGGAGATAGCGGATCTGCGCTTCAAACGTTTTTGCGGGAAGCTGGGAGTACAGCGGAACTCCTCCAGTGCCGACTCGGTGGTAGCAGAGAATACCGAATCGCGGCGCCGAAACTCGTCGGATCTGTTGCCATTTCCCTCCTCGGGTAGACTTGAGCTCCAACGAACGGGCCATTCTCTCCATCAACCGAACGGCACCGGCTCGGTATAAAACCTCAATGGCAAACTCCCGCCAACGGGGCCGTGAGTGGCGAACTGTCGATGCCTCTGCAAATGATGGTTCGATCCGTGGGTCCGGACCCTCTGCGTGACCGTGCGCTGCGTTCCTACCGGCTCGGACGAAAGCAGAACCTTGTCGTTCACCGGACATGAGCTTTACCAGTCCGAGTCTCTAAGTGCTGGCGGTGCCACAGTTCGAGGACAACGAGGTACCAGATAATCTCTCCATAGTTTTTGGCGTCCTCTTCGCGATGCCGGCGAATCACCTTGTCAAAAAAAGAAGGTTGAAAATAGCCCCGTTGGCGAGTGCGCGCATCATTGAGGATGTCCTTCACGAGCGATTCAAGCCGTGGGTCTTGCAAAAACCAAAGCGCCACCGGAACGCCAAACCCATGTTTCTTTTTGCTGAGGATCTCGGGAGGCAGTATGTTCCTCATCGCCTTCTTGAAGATATATCGCTTGCTAAATCCTTTCAGTTTCAGGCGTGCCGGTATCCGTCCTGAGAGTTCTGCAAGACGGTAATCAAGCAATGGAAAGCGCGCGCGAACGCCAGCCAATTCGGCGGTACCGAGAACTTTTCGAAGATCGTTGTCGGCGAGCGTCATCTTGATATCGAGATACAGTAATCGATTCAGCTCGCTACGGGAATTGGACGCCTCAAAATGGCCCTCAGCGATGTCGAGCCAGTGTTCCGGAGGCGCCACTTCCAGAAATCCGGGTTCGAAGATTTCTTCGGGTGGAGTACTTAGAAATAATCCATAGGAAAAAATCCGCTTGGGATTCGGAATCAGCGCGCGCCGGATGTAGCGGCGAAGAAGGCTGAGTTTGTTGTCGCTTTCCGGAAAGATTTGAGCCGCTGGCTCGATCAAACATTTGCGCAGAACCGACGGAATGGAATGATAGAGCGCAAATCTCTTGTCGGATGCGTAGCGCTCGTTTCCAGCAAACAACTCGTCGCCCCCATCGCCCGCCAGAAGCGTGTTCACTCCGTTTTTTCGCGCGAGATCCGCGCAAAAGTAACCTCCGATAGCGGAAGAGTTCGCGAAAGGTTCGTCGAAATAATGGGTGAGAAGCGGCACTGCATCTAGAGCGTCCTGTGGCTTTAAGCAAAGTTCGTGGTGACGAGTACCGAACTTCTTGGCAGCAATATGGGCGTACCCAATCTCGTTGTAGCGGTCCTCCGAAAAAAAGATCGAAAAGGACTTTGCCGGCGAGTTCCATTCACGAAGAAATGCGACGACGCTGCTGCTGTCCGTACCCCCGCTCAGGTATGCTCCCGTTTCTTCGGGAACGCAATCGTGCAAATGATTTTGCGTTGCCTTCCGCATTGCCTGGTGAACTTCACTCGCCCAATACTCCTCATCGCGGCCTTCATCTTCCGGAAACTTCATGTCCCAATATTGCTTCTGGTGTACCTCATTACCTTCGAATATGAGCACGTGCCCAGGCCGCAGTTTTTCAACTCCTTTGTAAATGGACAAGGGGGCCGGCACCACACTGAACAGAAGGTATTGCATCAGCGCAGGCGCGTTTACGTCAGCCGCTCCATCGAGTTCGGCTCGGATCCCTCCAACGCGCGACGCAAATAAGAAACGTCCTGGCTCTTGACGCCAGTACAAACTGTTCACTCCGAGCCGATCGATAGCGAGAATCAAACGGCGCTTCTTTTCATCCCAAATAGCAATAGAGAAAACGCCGTCCAGACACTTGATGAAATCAACTCCCTTTTGCACATAGAGAGCCGCCAAGACTTCTGCCGTCGACAGCTCGGAGGATTTTAGGGCTACGGGATCCACTAAAGCGCTGAGTTCTTCTTTATTGAATATCTCAGCATCTGCAGCGATCTGAGCGCCCGGGATTGATGCGACTTGTTGAAATGGCCAGCGCCTCGCCACTCCCATCGCAATCGGGCCGGCAGCGAAGCGCTCGCTGCCCAGCTCTCCGGAAAATGTCATTCCGGCAAGCATTCCTGTGACGCACGCCGGATCTACGGTGCGTCCTGGTTGACAGATTCCACAAATCCCACTCATTGCACTTCCCTATCCACCAAAGGCGGCCTTCCACTTGCGGAACATCAGGACGGCCCAGAGATGTTGCGAACGGTCGTAGTTGCCACGCTGGTGTTGATTCCAGATTGTTTTCAAGAAACCGGGATCGAGGATCCCATCTTCGGTGTCGAAGAGTACCTGCTCCGTAACATCTCGCAATTCATTCCGGAACCAGCGGTCAAGCGGAATGGCAAATCCCATCTTCTTACGGTTCAAAATCCCGTCCGGTAGTTCCGCAGCCATCGCTTTCTTGAAAATATATTTTCCGGTCCGGCCTAGCAGCTTGAGCGTGGATGGAATCCGTGCCGCCAGCTCGAGCAGCTTATGGTCAAGCAGCGGTGCACGCACTTCCAGCGATACAGCCATGCTGGCGCGATCCACCTTCGTCAAAATGTCGTCGGTCAAATATGTTTTGATATCTACGTACTGAATTCGCGAAAGCAGGTCCTCCGTATCTGCTCGATCATAGTATTGCCGCAATACTCCGATTGAATCATATCCAGAAATTCGCCTCCGGAATTCGGGAGTAAACAAGCGCTGTTTTTCGGAGGGCCGGAAATAGGAGATGGAGTTGAAATATCCCTCCAGGGGTGTGCGAGACAAGCTTTGAAATGTAGCCTTCGCCCGAAATATCCGGGGCGCCCAGGCAAGGGCAGGATACCAAGCCCCAAGGGGACCGAATATGTGGGAACGCAGACTTGCCGGAACGTGCTGTCGGAGACGATTCTCATAGTGGTCGTGCACGTATCGCCGATAACCCGCGAAGCTCTCGTCGCCCCCGTCGCCTCCCAGAGCTACCGTCACACTCTTCCGAGCGACCTTGGACACGTAGTAAGTAGGGATTGCCGAGGAGTCCGCAAACGGCTCATCATAGTGCCACACAAGCTTGTCCAAAACTTCGAGCGCACTCGGACGAACAATTTCTTCGTGATGGTCGCTCTTGAATTGCTCCGCGATCTGCCGGGCGTATCCTGCTTCGTTGTATTCCTCGACCTCGAACCCAATCGAACAAGTCGTCACTGGCCTCTTCATCAGGTGTGTCATCATCGCGACAATAGAAGAGGAATCCACACCTCCACTGAGAAACGCGCCCAGCGGAACGTCGCTCATCAACCGTACTCGCGTGGCATCACATATTTGGTGCCGCAGCATCTCGGCCCATTCTTCCTCGCTGCGATTCTCGACCTTGCCAAACGAAAGGTCCCAATAACAAACTTCCTTTATGCCACCCTCCGAAGCCACTAAGTAATTACCCGGTAGCACTTTCCGTACGGACCGGTAAATTGTCTTGGGGGCAGGCACATACCCAAAAGAAAAGTAATCAGACAGGGCTTCCTCATCCATGGCGCGAGGCAGCCCGTCGATAGCGAGTAGAGCTTTTAGTTCGGAGCCAAACAAGATCCGATTGTCATCCGCGGCATAAAACAGTGGTTTCTTTCCGACGCGGTCGCGCGCCAATATCAACTTCCGCTCTCGTGAGTCCCATAGGGCGATCGAAAACATTCCACGGAGTTTCGCGAAACATTCTCCACCGTAATCTTCGTAAAGGTGGACGATCGCTTCAGTATCCGACTTCGTGGAGAATCTATGACCTCGAGCTAGAAGTTCGGAGCTGAGCTCCGGGTAATTGTAGATTTCTCCATTGAGCAGCACCCAGATCGTGCCATCTTCGTTGGACATTGGCTGATGGCCGCCGGCCAAATCGATGATGCTCAGTCGACGATGACCGAGTCCTATGCCAGGCCCCACGAAAACGCCGCCATCATCAGGACCTCGATGAATCATCGTCTGATTCATTTTATGAACGAGTTCCCGGGAGACGTCTGCCTTGCTCTTGTATTCGAAGATGCCGCAAATGCCGCACATGGCTTTAGTCCAATCTGCCTCTTCTTAGTTTCGACTCACCCCAACTCTGTTTGAGGTTTTCCAGGGCAACGCCCTCAATTGCCATCAACAAGTCAAGTGCTCGGTACTGGCCGCTCACCCCAATCCGCCGAATATCGAATTCGTTGTCATGGCCATTGATATACCCTCCATAGGCTGAAAACATAGCCTCATAACCGACCTTCCGAACAATCTCCGTCACTTCCGGTCGAATATTTAGTTTCTTCCCGTACGGATAGGAGAGCAGTTTTACGGAACGCTTGAGCAGTACTTCCAAATCCTTCTTGCTCTCCGACAGCTCCGTGAAAGCGTCGTCTACGCCAACCTGGCCAAGGTCCGCATGATTGACCGTATGCGAACCGATCTCGAATCCTCTCTCTACCAGTCCAGTGACTTCGTCGGACTTGAGATTTTCGAGATGGAACGGACACTTCAGCGCGTCGTGAGGAAATACGCGGTCCGTGCCAATGAAACCTGATGAAATAAAAGCGCAAGCTGGAACCTTGAGATGGCTGAGGAGGCGTGAGGCATTCGTGTAGACATCGCGGTAACAGTCGTCGAAGTGTATGGCTATGGCTGAACCTGAAAGATGGCTATGTTGCTTAACCTTCTGGACGATTTCAGTCGTGGTAACCAATGGATAGGATCGACCCATTGCAATCAGATGCTCCGCAAACCGCACTTCGCTGATTGTCAATACGTCTCGAGTCAGATCGTTTACGCGGTGGTAGAGTATGATGCAGCCTCGGCCTTTGGGTGCCCGCCGGTGCCAGGCACGAATCAACCTTAATATTCCGGAATGGTAGATCGCCAGATAGAGAAGTGTCTTGATGGCGTACAGCCAACGTAGCTGCTGCGGGCCATCCATGCCAAGTTTTTTCTCCACACTCCGGCGCTGTTCTCTCGTCGGAGAGGTACGCGCCTTGAACTCCGACTTCGGCTGTGGACGGCGGACAACAGTTCCTTCAACAACTTGGGAAACGCAGCTTGCCAGGAGTGCCGCTCCTTGCATGTCAAGTTTGCGACGCAGGGTATCAGGCGAATCCTTCGAGTGAACAGGAACGCATGCTTCACCGACGATGTCCCCGGTGTCCAGACCCTGGTCCACAAAATGCACTGTTACTCCCCCCATTTTCTGTCCGTCGTAAATCTCCCAGAATCCCGCCGGCTGGCCGCGATATTCCGGCACTTTTCCTTTGTGCAGATTCAAGCAGCCAAGTCGAGGGATTGCAAAGGTGGAAGCCTTCAGGATGCGTGTTCCGATTACGACTCCAAGATCCGCTTGCATGCTGCGAAGAGTCTGAGCAGATTGTGGGCTGTTTAGATTGCCTACCTCCAGGACAGGGATCCCGTGAAGGCGGGTGAAATCAGATAATGAGAATGCGCGTTCTGGAAATGAATCGCGGAGCAGGCGGTAAGTGTCTGCCTTCAAGACCACACGCCCAGCCCGGTCCTCGAGGAGATCGAAGATCGCTTCCCCTAACCGAAACAACAGATAGGAATAGCCTTCTCGCTTCAGGTTCCTTCTCAAATTGCGCGAGCGCTGTTGCAAGGAGGGAAGTTCTGTGTCGAGGAGTATTCCACTGACTTCGACATTCGGCAAGCCGAGGAGAGGGGTGATAGCCGAACAGGTGGCCTCCGAATCTCGCCCTGTGAGAATTGCCAATCTGAACTTGCGCTTACTCATGCGAGTTTTCGTCTCGCACTGTCAATGGATGAAGATTCCACTGCTCTAATGTCACGGTTTGCCGCAGCCTCGGTATACAGATCCCGGTATCTCCGCCACATCTCCTGCAGGCTGAAAAGTCTCAGCACCCGTCTTCGGCCCGCATCTCCGCAGCGGGTCCGGCTGTCGGTGCTTAGCGCCAACCGCTCCAATCGTTCCGTCAATCCCTTGGTGTCGCCCGTTGAGAAAAGCCACTCCGATTGCTCGTCGCCGATCACTTCGGGATTGCCGCCCACTCGTGTAGCCACAACCGGTAAGCCCGTCGCCATGGACTCCAGCAACGTGTTCGACATTCCTTCGCCCAAAGAAGTAAGAACAAAAACGTCCATGGCATTTAATAATTCCGGCACACGATCGGAAGTGCCAAGAAAACTCACACGGCCGCGGAGGCACTGTAGCTCGCCAGCTTGACCTTGGAGCGCCTCCAATTCGGGGCCTTTGCCGACCAGTAAGACATGGACATCAACGCCCTTCCGTGCAAGAAGTTCCGCTGCCTTGAGGAGGGTGCCGTAGTCCTTAATGGGCACCATGCGCCCCACGCTGCCCAAAACAATTCGGTTGGCCGGAATTCCAAATTCATTCCGGACCCGCGCCCGGATTTCAGCTTGGGGAGAAAAACGCGCTGCGTCCACTCCGTTGTAAAGAACATCTATGCGCTCCGGATGAAGCCAAGCCTGCCTTGCGTGATAGTCGCGGAGCTCCTTGGATACGGTAAATATTTTGTCCGCCATTCCGTACGCCAATCTGCGGAACAACCGCTGCCGCAATGGCAGTCCACCCATGTTGTCGACTTCATATCCGTGCTCGCTGTGAATCACAACTGGCACGCCTGCCAAGCGAGCTGCCGGGACAGCTTCTAATGCGCCCCAGTTGCGGGTGTGCACAATATGTGGCCGATACTGCTGAAATATTTTTCTCAGACGAAAAAAGGGAAATTGGAAGCCTTCTCGAGTGCCTCCAGCAACTGATAGACGCGCCTCCAGGTGATAAGCGTGCACGAATTCGGGATCAAATTGCCTGGTCGTGCACAGGCGATGATCAAAATGTTTATCGCCCAGCCCTTCCATCAATTTTAGGATTCCAAACTCCGTGCCGCCCCGCCGGAGATAGTTCACCACGTGGATCACCCGCAAGCGGAACTCGTGCGCACTACCGGCATGTACGGGCGCGATGGTAACTGATGGAAAGGTGTCGTCTTTCAAATGAGTTTTCACTCTTGGCTCTGCCGCTGAACTTCAAAGCCCTCTGGCAATACTGGCAGCACGCCACCCCTTCACACTTACTACTGGCGTCTTGCAGTGCGGAGTTGACGGAGTTCGTCATCTCCTCACTCGCCTTAGCCACGGGGCATCCCAGCTTCCGTCATTTCAATGAAATGCCAGTCACGAGCTAAGTACGGATGCAGCTCGCTGTTCTTTTTCGGAGCCCACGTCAGGGTAGCCGTATGTATATTCATAGGAGTGGCGCGCGCCAGTTTCCACTGCGTTATAGATTGCACCCAGAAGTTTTTTTTCATCAATCTGGCTAGCTGCTTTTTGGAGCGCTTCTCGCTTTGTGTGGAGCGCACGTACAACCATTAGGACGCCATCGCATGCGGCGGTCATGAGTTCGACGTCGGCAAGATTGAGCACCGGCGGAGAATCGATCAGTATCAGCTTGTACGAATTTGCACACCATTTGGCAAACTCCTGCCACCTCCGCCCCGCAAACAATTCTGCCGAAGGAAGGGAGGCTGCGCCACTGCCAAGTATGAAGAGATTCGGTAAATCAGTCGCAAGAATCGCTTCTTCCGGCTCGATCTCTCCGGCAAGTATTTCAGCCAGCCCTGGACCCATCTGTGAATCAATAGTTCGACTCAACCCTCGGCTTCGGAGGTCACCGTCAATCAACAGCACCTGCATGTCGTGAAGCTGGGCGCAGCAGACTGCCAAATTAATCGCCGTAAGGGACTTGCCCTCACCTTGAGACGCGCTCGTGATGAGAATCGACCGAAGCCCTTGCGCTGTGCGCAGTCGGAGCAAACGCGTTCGCAATGCGCGATAAGATTCCTTGGCCGATTCAATGGAATCACTTCCCTTGAACTGTTTCTCCATCTGGTCGGCGACGGGTATGCGGATCGGGGGGGGGGCCTCGATCGGCTTGGCTTCTGTTGCAATGGGAGGTGCTGGGGGAGCCAAAGCTGCTGCCATCATTTCTGTTAGCGTTTCGGGGCCAGCGGTTTCGTTCCCGAGTGTGGCGCCCCGTGCTTTTAGCGTCTCGTTAAAAAACTTGCTCATGCCTGTGTGCTCCCCCGGACGCTTCCGCGCCTCCGCTTCATGGACTCAATTAACACATCAACTGTGGACTTAGGTCCCCCCGCGGCAACGGGTACGGCTTCCGGCGCCGTAGTCCAACCTTCTTGTGAAGGCACGGCATGGTACAGGCCAAGCGATGTGGCCACATCGTCAACCATACTTGGTTGAATTGTGGCACGCCCCGTTTTGAACCCAAGTGAGAGGCATCCTTCGCAAACCAAGTTAATCAAGCGAGGCACACCTCCCGAATGCCGATGGATTGCTTCCAGGGCCTGGGCCGTAAAAGGTGAACTTCCTTCTAATCCAGCTGCGTGAAGCCTTTCCCCGATGTACACCGACGTCTCAATCACGGTAAGCGGCCGGAGATGCGCACGGGCGGCAATTCTTTGTTTCAGTGCGCTCAACGAGGGGCGATTCATTACCGTCAGCAACTCTGGCTGTCCGCTCAGCACGATTTGCAGAAGCTTCTCGTGATGAGTGTCGGCGTTGCCAAGTAAACGTATTTCCTCTAGTAATTCCGGGCTCAAGAGGTGTGCCTCGTCGATGAAAAGAACCGCTGTTCCACCGGCTCGCTGAGTTTCCAGCAACATTTGGTGCAATGCGGCCAAGCGGCGCGGCTTGCTGGTCGAAGAGCAGCTGACTTCAAATTCGTCAAGCATCATTTCTAGAAACTCATCTCGCGTGAGCATCGGGTTAAACAACAATGCGCTTTTCACTGGCATCTTTCGATCTGAGAACAATTGGAGAGCCGTGTGAACCATTGTTGTCTTACCCGTGCCGATCGCGCCAGTGATCATGACTAAGCCCTTGCGGTAAAAAATTCCTTCAAGAACCACGGTCAGGGCGAACTGATGGGGTTCCGATAAATGCAGGTATCGCGGGTCAGGTGTCAAACGGAACGGTTCGTCTTTAACGTGATAAAAAGAGAGATACATTTACAGAAACCTTCTCGTTGCAATCGAAATCAAAATCCCCAGGGCAGCCGAGGCTACGATCGTCCCAGCCAAGACTCCCGCCATCCGCAATCGTAACGCGTGGCGCTCCTGAGCGGAGATGATCCGCGGAATTCCGCCTAGCACTGGCTTCCCGAAGATGCGTGCAGCTTCGTGCTCAGTTCGGACTGACTCGTCGTTCATTTCGACGACCAGTGCCAGTACAAAACCACCCAACAATCCACCTATCAAGCCGGCAAAGCTGAACAATGGCCGGTTAGGTGAAGCGGGGCGCTGAGGAATCGGAGCAGAGTCCAATGCGACAAAGCGCTCACCCTGCTGGCGATTCTCCAGTTCCATCGCCATGTCCGCGGAGAGTTTCTTGTCTAGCAAGCGGTTGTAATGCGTCCGCAGAGTGTCGTAATCACGCATGAAACCTTCGATCTGCTGCTCAAAAATGGGCTCGCGCTGCAACTTGGAAAGGTGAAATTCGATCTGCGGCTGAATGCTCGCTTGCTTCTTCACTTCCTGCGCAATTTCCTCGTCCAGCCTCGTGACTTGGGCCTGCAAAACAGGATTCTTGTGCAGAGCGCGCTTTGCGATTTCCGTAGGATTCTCTAGTTCCTGTTGTGGCTGGTCTTTGGCGTCCTGAGCTGCTTTGGCTTTCAGTTCCGCGATTTCCCTCTGGAGCTTGCGCACGTCCGGATACTGAGGACCGTACCGGATCTGTAACTCGGCCAGTCGGGATTCATCTCTTTGTATGCTTGCCTGATAAGGCGAAGTCGAAGGAGAATTGCCGGAATCCAGATCTACGGTTGGAGGCGCAGTACTGTTCGCGGTCGACTGAAGATATACTTTTTCTTGTTTGTCTTGATTTACCCGATCTTCGCTCGCCCGCAGTTGATTACGCAAACTGTTCAAGGCTTCGAGATGGAACTGCTTGGACTCTGGGAGATCCATTACGTATTGAGTTCTAATCCTCTGGACCTCGATTTCCTTCGCTTCCAACTGCTTTTTTGTGTCCTCAAGCTCACTGTCTATAAACTGTTCCGCTCCTGAAAATGCCTGGGCGCGGGCCTTTAAGTTATCTTCGATCACCATCGCCGCAATCCCATTAGCTACCTTAGCCGCTTCTTCCGGTGATTCTGATGAGAAGGCGATCTTGAATGCGCTCATCTTTTGCCCACCATAGTCCGCCACGTCGATATTTATGTCTTTTTGCATCATGGCGACCGCGTTCTCTCGATCGTGTTGCGAGTTGACCTGTGGATATAATCCCAGCTTGTCAATTAATGCTAGTAAACGAGTTGGCGAGGTTGCTAGCTGACGGATTGTTGAAAGCCGATCTGAGGCCCCGCCACTAACCGGCGATTGCACCAGACTGTCCGGGACCTTTTGCGGGTCCACCAGAATGACGGTTTCGGAACGGTATATATTCGGCAGGCGGGAGATTACCACAGTCGCGACTACAAACAGGGCGATCGCTGGGAGAATCATCCACCACTTCCTCCGCCTGACAACATCTAGGTAATCACGGAGCTGCCAACCGTCTAGACTCTGTGCCACAGCGCCACCCAAGGATCGTAGTCCACTCAAGCTATTCCTCCAGCTCCGCACTGCCTCACGGATACCAGCTTCATATAAATAGCAAGTTCGCTACCATTGTGCAGTGTTTTTTCGACTTAGGAGCTATCTAGTAAGCCATTCTTTTTCATAAACTTACATCTTCATGCAGCGCACCCGGAGAAGCCGAAGGTTCATGTCTATTCTCAATACTCGGAAAACTGTTTCTGTTTCCAAGTCCGTTAGCAAAATTGCCCCCACTCCAAGTCTAACGTGCCCTAAACCATTTGTTTTCAGTAAGCTGGGCTAACAAACCTGCCCTTTGCTCGCCAAACTTACGCTGATTCCGAACTAGGCGGGAGTGCGAATGTGCGCCGAACAGAACTGGTCCAGTTCTGCAAGCGCCAAGAATACCCCTAGAGCAAAGTTAGACACTCTGACCTTTCTACTAGATTTCTCGGCTTCTAGAGGCAGAACCCTCCAGCTACCGAATTCGAGGCGGCTTCCAGCGCAAGGTTATATAGCCCGAATGACGAGTTTCTGTGTAGATCTGGTTCAAATCCCCTACCTGAGTCCTGTAAGTGTATGTTCCAACCAGACTCAAGCTGCGCAGCAGATTGAATCCAACCTGCGAGCTACCGTACTCCCCCGAAATCCTCTGCAAACCACCCGCTCTTTCATAACCGCCACCGAAACTGGCAAAAAGTCTACGCGTCAATTGGGTACTGTAGGCCAGATCCACACGATCAGTGTAGAACTGCGTCGCATACTGCTCGAGGCTAAGTCCCCGCGAATAGGTCAACCCAACCGAGGAAGTCCGGAATTTCTTCTGGAGCACTGCGTTGCCATACAAAGTCCAGTAGCTCGCGCCTCCATTGATGGTGGACCTTGAGACACCTAGCGTGGAATTGAAAAACCAGGTCGGAGACAATTGTTTTGTGAAGGAGCCGCCCACGGTGTGATAAATCTCGTATCCAGCTACGTTATCGAATTTGACGACATTTGCTATGTACACTACGCCGGCACTCATAGTCGGACTGAACTGACGAGTCAAATGGGCGGCGCCCGTGTATTCCTTACTCCCAACGATAATCTTGGAACCCGCACTCTGGTTGGCGTAATTGAAGCCCGGTGTTAGCGCTAAGTCTAGTGTTGGCGAAAGGCGGTAATCGATCGTCACCGTCGCATTATTTGTGAGCCGAGTGCCTGGCCCATCCAAAAAGGTGTTCTGTACGGACTGATTACCGGGAGTCTGGGCCGCGTACAGATAACTGTCAAAAAAGAGGTTACGAGCCGTTGAATACTGAAATTGATCGCGAACATGCATGCTTATCCGGGGGGTCAGCAAGGTACTGTAATCTGCTCCCACATTCTCATTGCTTAAGTTATTTGCAAAATGGCCATTTATTGACCCCACTTCCGGTTGCCATTGAAACGCCAATCGGCTCCGCGATAATTGGAGATCGTATACCACGGTGGACTGGAGGAAGCTCGTCCGGAATATACCGGGGGTCGTGCCGGAGGCTCCACTAAATTGATCATAACCCTGGTCAATTTCTACAGAACTGACGTACAGAGAACGCCAGTGCAGGGGACTGGTCGACGCACCCAGCCACCCGCCCCGGCCAAGCTCTTGGATGGGCGGAGCGGCTGACCCGGTCGGTTCCTGATCCTCAGCCGAAGAGTCTGGTATCGCCAATACCCCCGCCTTGCCGGCCGGCCTTGTTCTTCCGGCTTGCGGCGCTTGTCCAGTTGAAGATGGTTCATCTTGCGCCAAAATTGGACTGGGAAGCAGCAGACAGAGCGCTAAAGCGCACCCAGATATGACTGTTGTTGAGATGAGTTTACTGGCAAGTCTTCGCACGTTTCCCACCTTTTTCATCCCGCGACTTCCCGATCTAGAATTTCCCTCGCTGGTTTTGGCTTTCATGGAACTACGATCAGGTCTCCGGCATGGAGCGCGGGATTCGGACCTTTTCCGGAGATGGCCTTCTTGTAATCAAATCCGATGCGTACTTTCTTACCTCCTGACTCCCGAAGGATGTAGATCGCGCCAGTCTTTGCGAAAGGTCCAAGCCCACCAGCTTCTGCCAATAACTCCAAGATAGTTTTCTCCCCATTTAGGCTGAACGTGCCTTGGCGTCCGACATTTCCGACTAGGGACACCTTGAGGCTGCGAATTCCTCGGACGATGACCGTGACTTGAGGTGTATTCACATAAGGCTTAAGCTTCTCCGTGAGAACAGTTTGTAATTCATCAGTCCTCAGGCCCACAACTTGAATCTCATTCACCAGGGGAAGTGTAATCTTTCCATCCGGGCGCACGACGACCTGGTTTGAGAGCTCAGGTTCGCGCCACACCGAAATCATCAGTTCGTCCTCTATTCCGATTCGATAGGTCTTGAGGTCTACACCGGAGGGAATTCCGGAACCAGTACTTGGTTGAGAATCTGCACCGGCAGACTTCTCGTCCCTTGGGTCCTTAGTCTTATCTTTCTTGTCCTCTGGAGATTGCGAGGGCTTTTCCTGGGGAGCTGGTTTTGCCGCCTCTGGAGCCTGGCTAACCTGCGGGTGCGGTTGGCATGCGGCCGAAGGCTTGACGGCGACGCCTGCGTAACCCAATGCTGCTACAAACCCAACCCCCAATAAATGCTTCGAGAGCAATTCCTTATCCTCCTCCAGAGCGCCAGTGCAAATCGCCTGGAATCCTTCGCTATGTTCAAGGCAAGGTCGATACCAAGAGTATCCATTGTATGTCATTAAAACTAAATAGGTTAGGGTTCTTCGGGCGTCCATCCCGTGGGGCACAGGAAGCCAAATTCCATCATTGGGAAATCATATTCATACATTGCGCCCTTTCCTCCCTGCGCCCTCTTGTAGGCCTGACTGAACGCATAGGGTGGGTTGCGCGGTATCTTCCGGATTTGTGGGACAGGGGGTGCCAGACCTTCAAGACCCAGTCACGGGTTACTTCCCGAACGGATTTCGACATGATTTCATAACAATGTCGGCTCCCTCGGCCCGAGTAGACTGTGGTTGCTCAACGACCAAGGCTCGGGAGGAAGGAGCCGAACATACTCATTATGGGCGTGGATTATCACCCGAGCTTTCAGCAAATAACTTTTTTCGACCAGGAAACTGGGGAGCGCGGCGAACGGCGATTGAATCACAGCAATGGAGAAGCAGAGAAGTTCTATCGGGAACTGCAGAAGAGAGGAGTGAGCTGCGCGTGGAGATGGAGGCCACCGGCTATTCACGCAGGTTCGAGCGGCTACTCGCGGAACTGGGTATCGAGGTGTGGATTGGCGATACGGCGAGAACGTCGCATCGCCAAGGTGGCGATGGCGCGCAAGCTAGCGGTTCGGCTGTACTGGATGTGGCGCAATGGCTGGGAGCATTCGCAGTCCGTAGAATTCGGTTCGCACGCGGAAAAGCTCGTAACCGGACATGGCGTGAACTAGAACGCCGCGCACTTGATTGGGCATCCCGCTCCCTCGAAAGGGAGTTTGAAGAGGTAATCATGGTTGAAGTTTTGATCGGAGAGATGTTTGGGTCGGACTGAAGCCGACCGCTAGATTACGAACGAGCCGTGGTTGTCGATGCAGAGAAGAAAGAAAACGAAAGAGAACGAAGGAGAAAAACTCTTTTAAGTGAAAAGAGAAGTGTGCTCAGAAAGAGTTTGACAGGGCCGACATTGTTAGAGATGTCCGGTTTGCGGCGTCTTTCGAGACTTGCCTCTGAATATCCTCAATTCGCGCGGGGCTTTTTCCCCCGCCGATACTCTTCAATGCCCCGCAAGAGAATGAAAACCTTCATGAGGAAAGCATAACCAATCACCCAACTGGCACGCAGGATAAAATCTACGCATCTTCTAAATGGCATAATTGTTAGCGAGATGGGCGATTATAGACTCGATGATTTGTAAGTTGATTGCAGACATCAAGCCGCTTTTGGCTAGCAGACGGATTATTTCGCGCCATGTCCATTGAGAATGACTTTAGCAGTACCGAAAAGAATGGCAAGATCAAGTATGATCGACATGTGCTTGATATAGAACAAGTCATATTCAAGTTTCGTTTTGGCCTCTTCAATAGTTCCCCCATAGTGATACTTGATCTGTGCCCATCCGGTGATACCCGGACGCACCGACTGACGGAGCACGTAATAGGGGGTGGCCTCCTCAAGCATTCGACAAAAATGGGGTCTTTCCGGACGCGGCCCCACCAAACTCATTTCGCCACGGAAAACATTGATGATTTGTGGCAATTCATCCAAACGAAACTTGCGAATAAATCGTCCAATGCGGGTGGTCCGAGGGTCGTCGTTTGCCGCCCACGCCGGGCCACCTTCTTCAGCATTTTGTCGCATGGACCTAAATTTGAGAATTTCGAAGGTCCGGCCCCCACGCCCTGTCCTCTCTTGGCGGAAAAAAATAGGACTGCCAGTTTCTAACCAAATTGCGACGGCAACGAGGGCCATCACGGGCAAAGTTGCAACCAGCGCTACAAACGAAACAAGTAGATCAATCGATCGTTTGACAAAAAGCAGCAACTTGGATTTACCGAAGCCCTCCGAAAGGATCAGCCAGCTCGGAGAAAGGTGCTCAAGGAAAATTCGACCCATTATCTTTTCATTAATCGTATGGGCATCCTCCACACCCACACCGTCAAATTTTAATTGGAGTAGTTCTCTCAGTGGTGTCTGGCCGCGGCGTTCCTTGAGAGCAAGAACCACGCGATCAATCTTCTCCTTGATGACGATCTCTCGCAGATCTCGAGCCGCACCGATGATCCCTGGATTCACCAAGGATTTGCCGATGTTCTCGCCCTTCTCATCCAAAAAACCGATTACTTTCAGGTTCAATTCGGGTCGCGAGATAATCTCGCGGACCAGTCCAATACCAGCCGGGGCCGTTCCGACTACCAGAACCCGCTCCGGGTCGCGAAGCATCAAGTCCGTCGAAATAAGGCGTCCGGTCAGCGTAAAAAGAAGGATTGCTGGAGCTGCCAGAACGGCGATGCCGCGCCCCAGGCTGCTGTCCGGCGCGAAGTAATACAAAATGCCTAGTCCGACACATGCAATCCCAAGAGCATGGAAAACCCGAACCGATAGTTCGTTCCGTCGGCTTACAACGTGTGGGCTGTATAAGTCATTGTAGTAAAGAGATAGACCCGCAGCCAGTACCACCAATCCAAAGCGCAATAGAGTGTGCGCGCTTTCCAAGTACGAAAACGTCATTTTGAAGCTAAGAAAGCGTAGCGCTGTCGCCGCAACGAGTCCCAAAATAATAGAAAGGGCATCGGACCCCACTAGCATGAGGGTCCAAGTCGGTATCCGTTGCCCGCCAATCTTGATCATCTAGTTCCTTTTTCCCGGGATGCTAATCCCCTAACTTCCCAAGGGCGAAAACCCTGCTGCCAACCCTTTTCTAGACTTGATGGGCCTCCGCCGCTGTTCAAGGATATATTCGACGGCAACGAGGTGTACGCAGGCAGATTCCGCTTCGCAGATGCTGACATTCGGCTAAGCACATCCATCTACTGGTTGGCACATTGCAATCCAAACGCTGCAAAGACATCGTTAAAATGATAAAAACGTAAGTAACACAAAAAATGGCACTTACAAGAATGATCCCGGTCGATCACACCTGAGTGACCTCCGTTTCCCCCGTTCTCTAGGGAAATCGATTGCTCAGTTGGGCAAGGCTTTTCCTGCGTCCTGTGAGCCGGAGCGCATGTGGAATCTTGATTACATGAAAGGAGTCCTAGGAACCTGCTTTCCGCTGGGGGTGATTGAAAGAGGATGCATCTTTTTTCCGTGTCATACTTTTTATTATCAACAACTTACGAAAAACGAACGCACTTGTGACCAGGTTCGAGCGGCGTGGATCCTTCTGGCAATAGGGTTGCTCACCTCATAGTTCTGTATTGATACTTGGGATAAAGAACTGGCTCAATATCAGAATCAGATCCGTTTTCTCAATATGAGAATTGTCGCACTCTTAGGTGAAGGGTTCAGGAGCAGCAGCGCGTAACTGCATGCCAATAGGCGAATTGCCGACCACTCATGGCTACAGTAATCCGACAAGCAAATTTGGAGGCCGATCGAGGCTCGCTTCTCGAGGCTCTCAATCAGTGGCTCACCCCCCAATCAGACCGCCACAGATTCGAGTGGCTCTACCTGAATGGTCCTCACGGACAAGCGCGCGTATGGGTCTCGACTCTGGGAGCCGACGGACCGATCATCGGCGCAGCGGCTGCATTTCCGAGGAAGATGTGCATCGGAGGAATCCCAAAAGCAGGGTGTGTCCTGGGAGATTTTTTCATTGCTCCTCAATTTCGCACAATCGGACCCGCTCTGCAATTGCAGAGAGCTTGCCTGGATGGAATGGATTCGCCGTCTTTGCAATTTTCCTATGATTTTCCCGCGGCAGCCATGTTGCCGATCTACAAGCGCCTTTCCATCGAACCGTCAGGCCGGATGGTGCGGTTGGCAAAACCTTTGCGGGCAGATCGAAAGCTTCGCGAGTTCGTGAAACAGCCATCGGTGGCGCGCAGTCTAAGCGGGCCCATAAATCGCGCCATGGAATTGCGCGATCTTTCGAGAAGTCTCAATAGCGAATGCACAATAGCGCCGAACACGGGCTCTTGCGGCGATGAATTCACCGCCCTGGCGCGGGCCGTTAGCGTGAAGTACGGGATCTGCACGGAGCGGTCTGCTGAATACTTGAATTGGCGTTATCTAAATCATTTCGCGCGTCGGTATGAGATGCTGACCGCGCGGAGAGATAAAAGTTTGGTCGCATATGTCGTCTTTACCTATGACGAGGAGAACGGCGAGATCGCAGATCTGTTCGGAGAGGACAAACCAGCTGTCCTCTCCGACCTCATTGCAGGCGTTGTAGCCCGTCTGCGCCAGAAATCGATTTTCACTCTTAGTACGCAGATGCTGGACTGCCACCCATGGGTAAAATTATTCAAGAGACTGGGCTTTCGGGAGCGTGAATCCTGCCCGGTCATTCATCCCGGCACTTCAGGATCAGGCGGGAACAACCCGATGAACGGCCAGCCCTGGTTTCTTATGCAAGGAGATCGGGAGAGCTAACGTACTGGAAAAAGACAATGACTTCCAACCACCTGAATGAGCGTTTTCGTAGCTTCATATCTGAAAGGTTTCCCTTGGCCCGAAAACGGGGAATTGAGATCCAGGATAACCTGCTTGAGGGTGGCATTCTGGATTCTCTGGGCATTCTTGACCTAGTTTCCTTCATTGAACAAAATTTTGGGGTCATACTGAAGGATGAAGAGCTCATTCCCGAGAACTTCCAAACGATTGAATGTATGACTGCTTTTGTCCAAAACAGGATCCCGTCGGGGGCGAAGCAGCAGTAATGTCTGCACACCTCAGTCCGGTACAAGCTACTCCGATTGATGGATCGATCCTAGAAAATCGCGAGAAGAGAATTGTCAGGGTCTATGAGAGTTTCGAGGATCTCCCAGTCGCCTACCACAGACTTTTTGAGGAGGCTGGCGCCAAGAGCTTTTTCCTTGGCTTGCCCTGGTACCAAAATCTTGTCCGCAACGCGTTTGAGAAAGGGGACCAGGCGCGCATCCTCGGAGTTGAGTTGCAGGACGGCGTCAGAACTCCTGTGGCCGCGTTGCCCGTCCGTCACTCTCAGGCAAAGCAGGGTAGATGGAAACTCCGGACCCTGTCGAGCCTTTCAAACTACTACACATCGTTCTATGAGCCCTTGTTGGATCCTGCCTATTCCAGGGAAAAGAGTTTACAAGCGATGGCACAGGTCATTTGCGCGGAGACTCCCCCTTGGCATGTTATTAATTTGAAGCCGCTCGATCCGGATTCACCAGTTTTCTCTGAGCTAGTCCAATCTTTGCGACAGGCCGGAATGATCGTCCAGACCTATTTCTGTCACGGCAACTGGTATTACCCAGTCTGCGGACGCTCCTACAAAGAGTATCTGGAGAGCCTGCGATCTTCGGTCCGAAATATCGCGCGAAGCAAGAACAAAAAGCTGGAAAGGACCGGCCGCGTGCGTGTGGATATCACGATTGGCCTTCACGGCCTTGATTCTGCGATCCAGGCCTACCAAGAAGTTTATGCGGCCAGTTGGAAAGTCCCGGAGCCCTACACAGAGTTTGTGCCCGGATTAATCCGCACTTGCGCAGAGATGGGTTGGCTGCGTCTTGGCGTAGCCTATATTGACGACGTGCCCGCCGCCGCGCAGGTGTGGATCGTTAATAATGGCACGGCTTCCATTTACAAGATAGCTTACGATCAGAAATTCAAGGAACTATCGGTGGGTTCCTATCTTACGATGCATTTGATGAAACGCGCCATCGATGTAGATAAAGTTCGCGAAATCGATTATCTGTCAGGAGATGACCGTTACAAAAGCGATTGGATGTCGCACCGCCGGGAACACTGGGGCATCTTGGCGATGAATCCGCGGACTCTCCTCGGAGCCCTGGCAGTTATCCGCCATGTGGGCGGTCGAGCGGCAAAGCAGACGGCTAGAAGGTTTTTGAATGCGATTTCTAAGAAGATAGGGAATCCTTCACCCAAGTGATCGAATCACTGGTGAGTTTTCCTAGAAGCTGTTGCATAACCTGATACAAGGGCCTGAAAAGATGATGGTTGTGTTTTCCGAAACAGTGCATAAGCAGAGTCAGCAGCGCCGAAGGAGGGCCGATGGCGCGATCCAGTCCGTTGCTGACCGAAGCGCAGTGGAAGAAAATCGCGCCCTTGCTCCCCAAACCGCCCAAGCACCGCAAGGGAGGTCGCCCGTAGATCGCAAACCGTCGTGTCTTGGAAGGGGTTTTGTGGATTCTCCAGAGCGGCGCCCGTTGGCAGGACCTGCCGGAGAAGTTCCCGCATTGTTCGACGTGCTGGCGGCGGTTGCGGGACTGGGAGGAGCAGGGCGTCTGGCTGAACATCTGGCACGCGTTTCTGAGCGAGTTGAACGAGCGCCAGCAGTTGAACTGGAGCGAGTCATTTCTGGATGGCAGTTTTGCTCCAGCGAGAAAAGGGGCGCAGAAGTCGGAAAAACCAAGCGGGGCAAGGGGACGAAGTGGATGGTGGTGGTCGACGGCCAGGGTGTTCCTTTGGGAGACCACCTTCACTCTGCCTCCCCGGCGGAAGTCCGGCTTGCGAAGACCACACTCGCGTCGATCCGCGTAGGCCGCCGACATCGCGCGGGTCGACCGCGACAGAAGCCGGTGCGGGTGATCGCCGACAAAGCCGACGATTGCGATCCGTTGCGAAAACGCTTGCGGCAGCGCGCTATTCAACTGATCTCCCCGCAAAAGAAGAATCGGGTACGTCCGGCCACGCAGGATGGCCGAGCGTTGCGGCGGTATCGACGCCGCTGGATCGTCGAGCGCACCATCGGCTGGCTGGGAAACTTCCGGCGCCTGGTCGTCCGCTACGACCGCTCGCTCCGAATCTACCGCGCGTTCTTCACTTCGCCTGCTTCATGATCGTCTTACGGAGGGTTGTGCAATAGCTTTTAGTCTGGTTGGCCCGGCGGACGATTGCCGGGGCTACCGAAAAGAAGTTTGCGAATCGGAATGTGTTCTGTTCCCGCATCGCGAGATGAGGTTAGGAGGCTTTAAGCGTGGATTTTCTCGTCCATCACATGCTGCGAACGAGCGCGAAGCGCAACCCGGCAAAGGAAGCGCTGGTACACGGGAGCAAGCGGCTCAGCTATCAGGATGTCGCACGCCAGACCGCCGGGCTCGCCCATGGGTTGCGCCGGGCTGGTCTGCAGCGCGGCGAAAGAGTGGCAATTTACCTTGAGGCTTCTGTGGCCCAGGTGCTGTCGATCTTCAGTGTTTCTGAAGCCGGTGGAGCTCTTGTGCCCATCAATGCATTGCTCCATCCTGAGCAGGTTGCTTACATTGCTAGAGACTGCGAGATCCGCGGCCTGGTTACGACGCCGGCGAAGTTACGGCAGTTGGTAGAAGTTCTCCCGCAGATTCCATCGCTAAGATTTATCATTTTGACCGGGGAAGGCGAATTTCCGGAGGTCTCGCTGCCTTGCCTTCAGTTCGAGGAACTCACTCAACTTCCCCCTTTCCAGAATTCGAATGAACGGACCATTGACAAAGATCTAGCCGCCATTCTGTACACTTCGGGGTCCACCGGCAAACCGAAAGGCGTCATGTTGAGCCATGCCAATGTCGTGGCTGGAAGCTTGATTGTCTCCACTTATCTGGAAATCAAAGAGAACGAAAGAATCCTTGCGGTTCTCCCGTTCAGTTTCGATGCCGGGCTCAATCAGCTCATGACCGCGTTCCAGCAAGGCGCAGCAATTGTTTTGATCAACTTTGTGTTCGCACGGGAAATTGTGCAAACCCTCTTGAAGGAGCGGATAACCGGATTAGCCGGTGTTCCCACCGTATGGAGCCTCCTGGCACAACCCAATTCCACGCTGCAAAAACAACCGTTGCCGGATCTTCGCTACATTACGAATACCGGCGGAGCGATGCCCCAGACCGTGCTTTCGCTCTTACGGCAAGCGCTCCCCACAACGAAAATTTTCTTGATGTACGGGCTGACCGAGGCCTTTCGCTCGACGTACCTCGCACCTGAAGAGCTGGACCGCCGTCCCACTTCAATGGGCAAAGCCATCCCAAACTCAGAAATCCTGGTTCTCAATGAGCAAGGCCAGCTTTGCAAGCCCGGAGAGGTGGGAGAACTCGTGCACCGGGGACCCACTGTCTCGATGGGGTACTGGGGCCGAACAGAGGACACAAACAGGGCACTTCGAGCGAATCCTTTACTGCCTCCCCAACTGGGAGACTGCGAGAGAGTTTGCTATTCCGGCGACCTCGTGAAAATGGACGAAGACGGATTCCTTTACTTCGTGGGAAGACGCGATGCCATGATTAAGTCCTCGGGATTCCGAATCAGTCCCTCGGAGGTTGAAGAAATACTTTTCCAAACCAAGAGCATTCAACTAGTCGCTGTCATCGGGATTCCGGACGAGATGTTGGGACAGACGATCAAGGCGTTCGTCGTGCCACGTAATGGCGCTACGCGTGACGCCGAGGCTTTGATTGCGTTCTGTGCAGAAAAACTTCCCCGTTACATGGTGCCAAAAACGATCGAGTTCTTGGATGAGATGCCAAAAACCAGCAGTGGCAAAGTGGATTATCCCGCCCTCCGCCGTCGCGAGAACCTTTGATGGCTGACTTGGCTTCATTCTTGGTGAAGAAGTATTTTCCACAATCGCATGCTGCACTGGTGGCTGGAGGCGTGTCTGTACTCCGTCTCGCCAACGATTATGAAACTCCCTTCTTCCTCTACGACCGCGCCGTGTTGGATCAAAAATATTACGCACTCCGTTCGGCGCTCCCAGACCGTTTTTCGATCTATTACTCCCTTAAGGCTAATCCGTGTCTCGCGATTGTAAAACATTTCTTGAGCCGGGGATGCGGCATTGAAATCGCTTCAGCTGGAGAACTTCATCGCGCACTAGCGGCAGGTTGTATTCCGGAACGTATGCTTTTTGCCGGCCCCGGAAAATCAGAGCGCGAGTTGGAGTTGGCTCTATCTCGGGGAATTGGCGAGATTCATGTGGAATCAAAGATTGAGGCCGAACGAATCTGTGAGGTCAGTCGGCGGATCGGCCGACGCGCTCGGGTTTCCATCCGCATCAATCCGACAAGTGCCGCCGAAGGCGGTGCAATGCGAATGGGGGGCCGACCGGCACCATTTGGTGTGGACGAAGAAACCCTGGACGAAGTGTTGGATCATTTCCTGGCTCTGCCCGCACTCGACCTTTGCGGTATTCACCTCTTCACCGGCACGCAGATTTTGGACGCCGCAGTTCTCTTGGAACAATACCGTCATGGCATGGAACTGGCTCGCCGCGTTTCCACTCGTCTGTGTCATCCCCTTTGCACTCTTGATTTCGGCGGCGGGCTTGGCGTCCCGTATTTTCCGCATGAGCAAGAACTTGACCTCGAGACTTTGCAGACCGGACTGAAGTTGCTCTGTGCCGAGGCTGATTCCGACTCGCGGTTTGCAGGCACTCAATTTCTGGTGGAACCCGGGCGCTTCCTCACTGCTGAAGCCGGCGTTTATGTTACCCGCGTCAGTGACGTCAAAGTATCGCGAGGAAAGAAATTTTTGATTGTGGACGGGGGCATGAATCATAATTTGGCCGCCTCCGGCAATCTGGGCCAGACGATTAAACGAAACTATCCGATCGCCATCCTGAACAAATTGACAGCTCCTCCAGAAGAGCTCGTGGATATCGTCGGCCCGCTCTGTACCCCCCTTGACACCCTGGCACGCGGAATTACATTACCGCGTGCGGAGATTGGGGACTTGGTGGGTATATTCCAGTCTGGTGCCTATGGAAGGTCAGCCAGTCCGCTCGGCTTCTTGAGCCACCCGCCGCCGCCCGAGCTTTTTCTAGCGGATGACGAAGAGGTGTTGGTTTTCCATGGTCGTAAGGATTCAGATTTGGCCGGTGACCTCAGCCTTTCAAACGAGGGCAGGCTTGAATGAAAGTTGAGCGTCGAATCATGAGTCGGGATTCCGATCCCGTCGGGTGTTCGTCCGTAACCGTTCGCTCTAAACGCGACAGCCGGGATCGTGCTTTGGCTGATTCTTCCGTGGAACATTTGGTCAATGACATAGAAGCAGCCCATTTAATCTCAGTCGCGCTAGATTGTCATTTTTGTTGGCCCGACACCATGCGCGAGTCAAAAGGCAATGGAGACTTGCATTGAGCCAGTTCGCCATAGAAGAGATCTCAGATTGGCAGCAGTTGACGCCCCTGCGGCAGCAGTGGAATGACCTTGTATCCAGTCAGAATCTCCCTCCCGCGCACCAGTTCGACTGGCAGGCGACGGTGTGGGAGGTAAACCGTGCGCAAAAGGAGCTCTTGGTCCTTTTGCTTCGTGATGGCCAGGGCTTGGCCGGAATTGCTCCGTTTGTGAAAGAAACAGAAAAGCGAAAGGGCTTGACGGTTAGGATTCTTCGGCCTCTGAGCTGGTTTCATTCGATGCATGGGACACAGCTGATTCGGGGGAGCGATTCGCAGTCTCTCTTTCGTGAAATCTTTGACTATCTTGCCCGGAAACACGGCCACTGGGCCCTGTGGTTCACGCAATTCGAATCTGGAGAAGAACAGGAAAGATTGTTCATACGCGAGCTGCGAGACCGCGGACTCTCGTATGAGTCGTACATTGGCGAACGTTCGCCCTACATGCGGCTGTCACAAACGTGGGAGGAGAAGATGAAAACGCTCCAGCCACGATTTCGCACCGCTCTTCGCTCGCGCGAAAAACGTCTTCGCGAAAGGGGGCGGATCGAATTGCGCTTCTTGGACAGTTTGGGCGATTTGCAGGCCGGACTTGAGGCCATCCGCGAGATCGAAGGAGACAGTTGGAAGGTTTCCGCGGGATCGGCGATCACAGAGCAGGATTTTCAATGGCAATTCTATAGTCGCTATGCTCCGATTGCGGCGCTCAATGGCACTCTTCGGATTCCGGTTCTGTTCCTCGACGGCGAGCCGCTTGCTTATGACTACGCCTTACTTGAACGCGGAGTTTATTATCTCCTCAAAACAAGTTACAAGCAGAAGTGGCAGGAAATGTATCCGGGATTCGTACTTCGCAAAATGCTGGTGGAGTGGATGTATGGGCAACAAGGAAGCGAAATTGATTTTCTGGGCAAGGACGAAGAATGGAAGATGAAGTGGACGGATTCTGTGAGGGAACACACCGTCTGTTACGGTTACAACCATAATTTGAGCGCGCTCTACTTGCGTAGCCTTCACCACATCGGAGCTTTGCTCCGGCGAAAAGGTTAAAACCATCGATCGCTCCAATCCATTCATCGCTGAATCGCCGCCCAACTCTGTTGGATTGGATCTCGGTCGGGCGGGGGCGGGCGCAACTTACTCCTCGACCTCTGTGCTCCGGAAGTGTGACCGGCGGGTTCTGCTGATTGCCTTTCATTACCCTCCATGTGGAGTCAGCAGTGGGCTTCAACGGACGTTGTGTTTTTCGCGTGACCTGGCTGAATTCGGGTGGCAACCCGCCGTGCTTACCGCTCATCCCCGCGCTTATCGAGAAACACGCAGCGATCAGCTCGTGCAAATACCTGCAAATACTCCCATCGAGCGGGCCTTCGCTCTCGATACACTTCGGCACCTTGGCGTTCGAGGACGCTATTTCAGCTGGATGGCGCTCCCCGATCCCTGGGTGACCTGGCTCGCCGGAGCATTGCCCGCTGGACTCCAGCACATTCGCAAACTGCGTCCGGACGTGATTTGGTCTACCTATCCGATCGCAACCGCCCTTCTTATCGGCCTCGCGTTGCATCGCCTGACCGGGATCCCGTGGGTCGCCGATTTCCGCGATCCAATGATCGAAATGGATCCATTAACGCACCAGCGATTTCCGTCCGACCCCCGGCTGTGGTCCATCCGGCAATGGCTGGAATTACAGACGGTTCGACACTGTCAACGCGCTGTATTTGTTACCCCGGGAGCGCTCGAAATCTGTCGCCAGCGGCATCCGCATCGCGCTGCTGATATGAGCGTCATTGCAAACGGCTACGATGAGGAAAATTTTGCCGCGGCAGAACTCATGCAGGTCCAAAAGCCGCTACCGCTGAAGCCCCTTATTTTAATTCATAGCGGTACCCTCTATCCGGGACCTGATCGTGACCCAAGTTGCTTCTTCGCCGCACTAGCGAGCTTGCGGGACGCGGGAAAGATCTCGAGCAGCACGCTATGCGTGCGTTTGCGCGCGTCTGGATACGACGATATCTACCGCAAAAAAATCGTTGAGTACCGTATCGGAGACCTCGTCGCTCTCGAACCTGCCCTTCCTTACCAGGCTGCCCTTACGGAAATGCTGGAGGCGTCGGGTCTGCTTTTGTTTCAGGGCGCGACTTCGAATCCAGCCATCCCGGCAAAACTCTATGAATATCTGCGCGCCCGCCGTCCCATATTTGCTCTTGTGGACGAGCGTGGCGAAACAGCCGCTGCACTTCGCGGGGCAAAAGTCGGCACGCTCGTTCCGTTGGATTCAAGCGAACGAATCGCCGTGGGGTTGCTCGATTTCTTGCAGCAGATCCACAACGGAATGGCGCCGGTTGCCGATTTTGAAGAGATCAGGCGGCACTCTCGAAAAACCAAGGCCGCCGAGTTAGCCCGATTGCTTGAGGTAGCGAGGGATACTCCACGCATCTCCCGGAGTCCTCAGGAGAACTCTCACTCGTGAGTCCCGAACTTGAACGATCTGAAGTGGCACGAATTTTGATTGGAGACAAACGGAAGAGGCAAAGCGAGAGTACCTGCTGCGCCTGTGGTTCGTCACGGCGCGCAGGTGGAGCGATTGAGAAGAACATGGCACCACACGTTTTTGTGAGCTCAATCTACCGCAGGGTTCGTAAAGGATGCGGGATCCTTTCATTCGACAGTGAAATAGGGGACGGAGTATGAGCCCCACTCAGAGAACCAGAAAAGGAAACCTGCTGATCGTGGCATTTCATTTTCCGCCATATGGAGCCAGCAGCGGTCCGCTCCGGCCACTGAAATTCGCCCACTACCTCTCTGAATTTGCCTGGTCAACTACTGTCCTGACGATCAATCCATTTGCCTATGAACGGCCTGACTATCATCAGTGGCGCATGACCGAGGATGGGCCGGCCGTGATTCGAGCTTTTGGGCTGGATGCAAGGCAACACCTATCGATTCGGGGACGTTACCCAAAACTGGCCGCTCTGCCGGATAGGTGGGGGAGTTGGTGCCTCGCGGCGATCCCGGCGGGTTTACGTGCAATCCAAGAGCGTCACATCGATGTAATTCTTACTACATTTCCGGTTGCGTCTGCCGTGCTCATAGGATACGTCCTCCACAAGCTTACCGGCAAACCATGGGTCGTGGATTTTCGTGATCCAATGGTCCATGCTGGAAGTCAGCTAGACCCCCTAACCAGACAAATTTGGCGCTGGCTAGAGGAAAAAGCCGTCTCTTGCGCTTCCCGCCTGATCTTCACGGCCCCTTCTGCTCTCCGGATGTACTTGATCCGGTATCCGCAACTGGCAAAGGAAAAGTGTTTGCTGGTAGTCAACGGCTATGATGAAGAAGATTTCAAGGGTCTGCGCATCGATGAGCCCATCACAACCCCTTCAAACCGTCCCCTTCGCCTCTTGCATGCTGGATTGCTTTATTCAAAAGAGAGGGATCCGAGGCCTTTCTTCCGAGCCGTCGCACGCCTGAGGCGCGAAGGCCTGATCAGTCCGATGGAAGTCCAAATCCAGCTACGCGGGTCCGGCAACGAACGGGAGTACACTTCGGTGCTCGAAGAGCTTGATCTCGATGGACTGATACAAGTCTTCAATCCCCTGCCCTATCGAGAGGCCTTGCAGGAGTGCGCTGATTCCGACGCCCTCTTGCTCTTTCAGGGTGACCACTTTGATCGGCAGATTCCTGCGAAGACCTATGAGTATCTTAGACTGCGTAAACCGATCTTAGCGCTCGCTTCGCCTACCGGTGACGCGACAGCTTTGCTTAACGATATGGGTGGGACGACCTTCGTCAATTTGCAGGATGAAGAAGAGATCTATAGAGCTTTGCCCGTGTTCCTTGAATCGCTCCGCGACGGAACACACCCGCTGCCCGATAGACATAAAATCCTACTGTACGCGAGACGGAATCAGGCCAGGACACTTGCACTTTGTCTATCCGAGTTGACAGAAGTCGAGTGAGCTAAGAAATTGGATCCTGCCAACGATTTGGTTCGTTGAGATTTTTAGTTTTGCTTGAGAGTATTGCATTGCCGGAGACAGTAGATGTGTGGTATTTGCGGTTTCCTTGATTCAAGACAAACGGAGCAGTCGAAACAGGATTCTCTGCGGAGAATGTGCGGGATCATCTCGCATCGCGGACCCGATGACGAGGGCCACTACATCAGTGGCGACGTGGCTCTCGGCATGCGCCGGCTCAGCATCATAGACCTGGCGCATGGGCACCAACCTATCAGCAATGAAGACGAGACCGTGTGGGTCATTCTCAACGGAGAGATTTATAACTTTCAGAAGCTGCGCGATGAGTTGGAGTCAAAAGGACATCGCTTCCGGACACGGACGGATACCGAAGTCATTGTCCACTTGTACGATGACGTGGGCCTCGAATGCTTCCGCAGACTCCGGGGAATGTTTGCCCTGGCCCTTTGGGATACCAAGCGTAAGAGGCTGGTACTGGGGCGAGACCGAATTGGAGAAAAACCTCTTTACTTCCGCCGAGAACCGCACCGATTCCTTTTCGCTTCGGAATTGAAATCTCTTCTGCAAGCAGACGGCGTTCCCAGGCGCTTGAAATTCGCAGCACTGCGCGAATATCTCAGCCTAGGTTATGTGCCCGCGCCGCTCAGCATGCTGGATGGTATCGAAAAGCTCCTTCCTGGCCACTATCTCGTCGTCGACCAGGAACGCATCGAAGATCACCAATACTGGGATGTACCTTTCGGTCAGCCGGAAAAGCATACGGAACAAGAATGGATTGAGCGCACGCGCTCGAAGCTGCTCGAGACAGTCCGCATGCAACTGGTAAGCGACGTTCCCCTCGGAGCGTTCTTGAGCGGCGGCCTCGATTCCAGCTCGATTGTTGCGGCCATGGCCCAGATGACGGGCCGCCCTGTCAAAACCTATTCGATCGGGTACGAAGGCGAACATAGCTACTACAACGAACTTCCTTACGCGAAAGTCGTAGCTCAGGCGTTTGGCACCGACCATCATGAAATCGTAGTTCGTCCGGAAGTCAGTGAGCTGTTGCCAAAACTCGTCTGGCACCTCGACGAGCCCGTGGCTGATTCAGCCTGCCTGACCACCTATCTGGTTTCTAAGCTCGCACGCCAGAGCGTGACCGTTATTCTCTCCGGTGTCGGAGGCGATGAACTCTTTGGCGGTTACCGTCGCTACCTTGGGGACAGTATGCTGCGCTATTACCGCCACCTCCCGGGACCTCTCCGCCGCAAGTGGCTGCCCGCTTTGCTCGCACGGATCCCGCAGGATCGCCACTCGCTCTGGAAGGACTATGCCCGTTACGCTGCCGCCTTTGTGAACTCGGCGGAGCTGGACGCCGCTTCGCGCTATATCGAATATGTGACTCTCTTTCCGCCCCAGACACAAGGAAACCTCCTGATCGAGGGCGCAACGCAGTCCGGCGGTAGTGCCTTTGCTATTTCAACTCTGCGCGGATATTTCAACCATTGCGGTGATCCGGATGATCTCAACCGCATCATTTACGCCGATCTCAAGACATCTCTGGCGGACGACCTCCTGGCTATGACAGACCGCATGACTATGGCGGCTTCGATTGAATGCCGCGCTCCCCTGGTGGACCATGAAATGATTGAGCTTGCCAGCCATATGCCTTCCAATCTGAAAGTTCGCGGGTTTCAAATGAAGTATCTGATGAAACAGGCCGTGGCCCCGTGGTTGCCGCGTGAGATCCTGGAGCGAAAGAAGCGCGGTTTCGGCGCTCCGATGGGTGCCTGGCTGCGGAAGGACATTCAGCCAATGGTTTCGGAATTGCTCTCTGAAGAGGCCACCCGAAAGCGTGGTTTGTTTAGCTGGCCGGCAATTCAGCAATTGTTGGCGGACCACTCTGCGGAACGCAAAGACTATACCGATCAACTCTTTTCATTAGTCATGCTTGAACTGTGGCTCCAGGCGTTTTTGGACCGTCAGCCGCACGAGTGGGTTGTCGAACCCTTGGCCTGCCAAACTACTGATTCTCCGAACTAGTCACATTGCTGGCCCCGAAAATCGTTCTTCTTTCCGGGAAGGTCTCGTCACAGACATGCGTGTCTTGTGCTCGTGGGAATATCCGAGTTTTGGGATTTAACCCAACGTTGCCCGAAAGTTCCTCGCGGCAAGAGCAAGATCAAGCGCCAGCACCAGCGCGCGGTGGTGGGATGCCCGGCCGGCGTAGTGCTCCTCAAGAAGTCGGGAAACCGTCGCCTGATCAAAGAGCCCCGCATCTTTGGTCTCTTTGGAAAGCAAGGCGTCATGCACGAAGTCACGGAGGACTTCTCTCAGCCAGCGCTTCGGTTTGCGGTGCTCGTGCAAGCCATTGATGCGCAGGGTGCGCAAAATCTTGCCAGGTATCCCGGAGTCCCAGCCTGCCCTCTCGGTGTAGGCATCCACTAGAGCGAGTGAGCCCCTGAAGCCCCCCGCAAGAGAGACTCCTCCAGCGGCCCTCCAACCCCAATTGATCGGATAGGAAGAGACATAACCGCCCGTTCTGAGTATCAAGCGTCGTTGGAAGGAATATCTCTCTGGTTCACCGAGGAATCGGTGATGGAGATCCTTCAGACGAAGGTGCAAAGGCGACATGGACTTGTCAGTTTCTTTCTTCACTGGCCGGCGATCACACAAAGCAATAAGGTCGCGGCTAGCGTAGGGGCTCTGCTGGACCGCGAAGAAGTCTCCGATGGAGTAGTTGCCCAACTGCGTGAAGGGGAATTCCTGCTGGAAAAGAAATTCGTACGAGTTTGTCGCGAGTCCACCCGTATTCCCGCTTGCCCAGGCGAACGAAGGAAGGTTTTCCATACGCTTCCGCAGTTCAGGAACCAGAACCGCCGGGTCGGCGGCCCTCATCGTTACGTGTTCTACACCCTTGCGCCCGAGTTGATTTCCCATATTTCCAGAGACCCGTCCGGCGTAGGCCTCCGGCAGTTTTCGATACAGGTACACCTGGTGGGCCTGGCCAAGACTGGAAAGCCCCCCGGAGAGTCTGGACGCCTCCACCGTCAAGTCGGCCAAGTTACGCTGGAACTCCGCATCCAGAGGAATCGTACCGTGAGGCACGGCGTAGGCTTTACAGAGAGCTCGCGCTGTCTTCGCATCAAGCGAGGGCGACTCTCCGCTCAGTGTATATGCTGGAACGGAACTCCCCGCGCTCACAAGCGCAGCAAAGATGGTGCGCGTATCCAGTCCTGCTGTCAGAGAGAGGAAACTCTGACTTAGATCCATCCGGCGCAATGAAGAAAGAAACGCCGCAATCTGGAGTTCTAAGAAAGTCTGCCACTCTACCATTGGTTCAGGAGGGCGGAATTCCCAAACTCGCTCTGATTCAATCGGTTTCTCCAGAGTCAACCGCAGGCTCGAGCCCCCTTGCAGAAGGCGAACATTGCGGAACAGTGTCCGGTGCTGAATGGGAAAACCGTAAGAACACAAAGCGAGAACACCATCTTGGTCAAAATGGAGTCGCGAGGAAAGAAGGCCGTTTAAATAGGTTAGATCGGACGTCAGTACAACCTGCCCCTCCTCCTCAGCGAGGTAAACCGGCGGGAGCCCCACGATGCTGGTCAGCGCGCGAGCGGTTTTGGCCTCTAGGTCAATTTCAATCAGCACGCCATTGGCCATGGGTGTGTCGGACTGCGCTTTGTTGAATTCGCTGGTGTCGCCGAGGATTAGACCACACCTGCTTCCAGGAATTGTTTGTCTGGATGAGGTTGCCAATACTTTGCGAGGCGTGAAGCCCACAATCATCCGGCGATCCTGACTGATGAGCGTCCTCACTGCGGTATCAGTGCCGCAGCCCTCGCGAGAGAAATCTTTTTCTTCATCCCGAGGAATACTGCGGAATGCAACGAAAAATGAACTTGCCTGAATGGGGCCGTCGGAGTCGAAAGGCTTCATGAGTGTGCGTTTTGCGGCGATTCCCCCCGATTGACTTATTTTAGACCAAGTGCTGTTCGTCCGTGACCTGAGTCAAGGAACAGCCGACCGAATGATAGTGTCCCAGACCTTTCCTCCGAGAATCATCTGCTCAGACATCCGAAAGCTTCGAAACTATATGCCAAGGGAAAATTGAATTTGGACATGATTCAAACAGGGCACGAAGAATAACTTATGGCGTTGGACCATTCGGCGCAGGAATAGGTTGCGTGGAAACTATCAGTTCATCGAACCACATGTGTCCGTCGGACTTGGCCGCCTCCTTCCGATTCGTGGTATAGGGAGTCAAGGCAACCTTATCCAGGACATCTGCCGGGCCGTCTTCGAAGTGAAACAGAAAATTTGGTTGCCAGATCCATTTTTTCAGCGGGCCGTTGCCGTAACTCAGCCAGGCGTCTAGGGTGCTGTTCGGCTGTCCCCAAGTCCCGACGTGTATTTTCCAGTAGAAAGTCATCCACTCATCGGCTCTGAAATAGGCGCAATCCTTATCGTTGTAGTTGCCATACGCGCAGTTGTAATCGCCCTGTTCCATAAATTGCTTGTTTCCGGACCTCCCATAAATTCCCGGGGAGCACTCATGAACCATCGTCGGGAATCCGGCATACCAGGTGTTCTGATTGAGTAGCCCAAGATTTGAGCAGGACGTCTTTCCGCCATAGATGAGCACAAATTTCCAGCCCTCGCCTCCGAAGTTGTTTCGTAGCATCGGAGAATCAAATCGCGCTCGAATCTGGACATAAAATGTGCTGTTTTGTCCGAAACCCTTGCCGTCCTTGATAAAGTCGTACTCAAACTTGCCGCCCATGTTGGCGCCGGCCTCGGGATTCCCTGGCACGGTGAATCGAATGGAGCAGCCGTTTACAGCGACGCTGCAGTCCCGGGTCACGTTAACAAAGCTACCCATGCTATTTGGGTAGAGGGTTTGTTTCGGGGAACCTCCCCAATTAATGTACTCTGCTTCCTGATCGAAGCTGATGCAGCGGAAGACACCCGCGGACTGACAACGCCGTTCGAACGGCACCCCGTCAACGATTCCCATAGCCGCAGCGCCGGAATGCGCTTGTATGTGGCCAACGGAGGTCGTCCTCAGACCCTCAGGCTGGAGAAAAGAGACAATGATCAAAAACGTTCCCAACAGCATGAATCGCACTCTATAGTTCATCCGGCAGTATCCCCAGCCGAGACCTTGCACGCCGCTGCCAACCGCCGCTCGCTAGCAGTGTGCCCTCGAGCTGAGGCGCAGTCAACTCGGTCACCGCAATCCAACCTCTTTTCAATTCTTATTCTTCTCCTTTCGGGGGTGTGTTGCATCGCGACGTCTCTGCCGCGATGCAACATGTCCCCCGAAGAAAGAACCAAAACGAAACGTCGGCCGCAAACTCTTGCGGCCGACGTGGTCCTATTCCGTTGCTCTGGAGTTAAGGTATTTGTTATTGTACCGTGGGGCCGTTAGGCGCCAGAATCGGTTGTGTCGAGACGACAACCTCGGAGTACCAGCAGTTCGCTACCGGATAAGAGTTGGTTGTGGTCCGGTTGGTATCGTAGTCGTAAAGGATGAACTTGCTGAACACGTCGCCCGCGCTGTTCTGGAAGTTGATCGGGAAGTTTGTCAGGTTGATGAACTTCTTTAGTGGCTGACCTTCGTAAGCTCCCCAGACTTGGATGGTGTTGCTCCCACTGCCGGGGAGGGTTCCCGACGGATCCCAATTATTGATCACCACTTTTATCTCAAAGGTCATCCACTGGTTGGCCATGAACTGAAAGCAGTTCGGCAATGTGTAAGGGCCTGGCGCTCCATACGTGCAGTTGTAGTCGCCTTGTTCCAGCTGATCGGCTGAGGTCGGTCCGGTGTTTATCGGCTGGAGAGACTGCGCGCCGCAGTTCACGAAGCCTGTCGGCATCCCACGCCACCATTCATTCTGGATCACGATTCCAACGGACTGGCAGGTGGAGTCCGGATTGAGTCCGTGCACCCCGAAAAGCTTGAAGCCTTCTCCATCGGTATGCAATGCCACAAAGCTGGAATCCATCCGTTCGCGGAGTTGGATGTAAAAGGTGTTCCCATTGGCCGCGTTGGGATCTCCTGAAGGCCCAAAGGTCCCGCCTAGCGTGTCGTTGAAGTTGCCAGAGGCATTCGCGCCGATCTGTGGTGGCACGACGCAGTTAAGAGAGCCGGTCGGACCGTCTGGCGGGAAAACTGAATTGTCAATATTGCAGCGATAGACTCCGTCCGCAGCCGGGTACCAGTTCTGGCTCATCGTCGGAGAATTATTGAATTGCGATGGGTTATCGAGCGACACGCACTTCAGTACTCCAGAGGCGGCGCACCTTTGCTGGTAAGTGCTCGATTGTCCAGAGGTCGCATTTGAAACTGTTACTGTTACAGGTGTGGAGGCCGTTGCGCTTCCAGCCGTATCAGTCGCCGTCGCGGCGAGCGAGTGCGCTCCATTGGTCGCGGTTGTTGTGTTCCATGATGTTTGGTACGGGCTCGTCGTCACCGCGCTGCCCAGGTTCACGCCATCAAGTGCGAACTGTACGTTGGCGATGCCCACGCTGCTCGAAGCATTCGCCGAAACTGTGACCGTACCCGAGACAGTCGCATTGGCTGCCGGCGCCGTCACGGAGACCGTCGGCGGCGGATTGGTTGTCCCACTGTTTGTCGAAAACGCGAAATCACCGCTGATCGATTCGACGCCGCTCGAATTCTTTGAGTGCACGCGGTAATGATAGAGCGTGCCCGCAGCCAGGCCACTCAACGCTTGCGAGTGGCTGGTAACCAGGCTGGAGTTGAGCGTCGTCAGCGTCCCATACGCAGTCGTCGTGCCGTACTCCACTTGCGTTGTGGAAGCTACGTCGGTCGTCCACGTGATCGTCGCTCCACTCGTTGTGATTGAGTTTGTGCTCACGCCAGAAATGTTAGGGCCAGTGCCTCCTCCGGTGCCCCCACCCGACGTCAAGCGGAGGGCGTATGCGTTCTGCGTAACGCTGTTCACCAGGGCGAAGACATTGAGAGCTGGGAAATAGCTAAATCTCTTGTATGTACCATTGGCCTGCTGCGCGCCCGGTCCATTTGGATACGTTACCGAGGAACAAGAGTCGGTTGTCGGATTGTAGAGGTACGCCGTATTTCCGCCCGCCCATCCGACAATCAGATTTTGGGAACTGTCGAAAGCCACTCCAGGATAGACCGAACTCACGAATCCGCATCCGCTGGCGCTGATATTCGTCAGAGTATAATTCGGATCATTGCCCGAAATGTCGATCTTGTACGCGCTCCCCGCTCCGAACATGAAAAACAGTTTTCGAGACGGATCGATGACCGAAGTCTCGTGGTAGTCGGTCAAGGCACTGCTGTTCAGCATCGTATAGGCGTTCGTCGCAGAATTGTACGATGCGAAACTGGCGTAAGCTTCAGAGCTGATGAACACCAGCTTTGTGTTCGGATCGTACGAGATGGCCGCAAGACCTCCGGAATAGTTTGGTGCCGTTCCTGATGGCGACTGTTGTGTCCACGTGAGATTGCTCATGTTGAGAGTCCACGCCCCCGTGGAAGCGCACCCGGTTGGAGCCATCGAACCGGTGACAACCAGCATCTGGTCCGCGTTTGCTATGTAAGCCAGATCATCATAGCTGTGCCGGGAATTCGGAGACGGGCCGCTCAACGCCTCGACGCAGCCCGAAGCCAGTGGCAATGCTGGATTGTTCAGCCGCATCACGGACAGACTGTTCAGATCCAAGGCATAAACCTCATTGCCTGCGTAGTCGGAATGGCCCCCTCCCCAGACGATAAGACGGTTTCTGGAGGTATCCGCGACTCCGCCTCCCCATGCGTCTACCACGGCATGGCAACCATCATTGAAGCTGTACCCTGAACCTCCGTAGTTATTCGGCGGACAGACTGATTGCAAGGTGGTATTTGGAATTTGATACCAACCGAGTGATGAAGGAAGTCCTCCTCCGCCCGTGGAAGCTTGCGTCGTGGCGGAAGCTCCAGTCGACTGGGCGGAAATGTTTCCGGCCGCATCGAAGGCGGCTACGGTATACGAATAACTCGTCGAGGCCGTCAATCCGGTATCCTGATAAGACGTATTCCCGGATGTGCCAATCTTTATTCCCGCGCGGTACAGGTTGTAACCTGTCACACCAACATTGTCCGTCGAAGCTGTCCACGATAAATTGATCTGCGATGAAGAGATCGCCGTAGCTGTCAAGCCCGTGGGCGTTGAGGGCGGAACTGTGTCCGCCTGAACCGTGAAGCTGACGCCATTGCTGGCCACTCCGCTAACCGTCACCACCACGTTCCCCGTTGTCGCTCCCACCGGCACTGGCGCGACGATGCTCGTCGCGCTCCAGCTTGCCGGGGTAGCTGTTGTTCCGTTGAACTTTACGGTGTTTGTCCCTTGTGTCGCCCCGAAATTCGTTCCCGTGATCGTCACAGACGTACCAACCAGCCCCGACGCCGGATTCAAGCTCGTGATGCTCGGCGTTGGAACCGTAACCGTAAAACTCACCCCATTGCTCGCCACTCCGCCTACCGTGACAACAACGTTGCCCGTCGTCGCTCCTGCTGGCACTGGCACAACAATGCTCGTCGCACTCCAACTTGTCGCCGCTGCCGCAACTCCGCTGAATGTGACGGCGCTCGTTCCCTGAGTTGTCCCAAAGTTTGCGCCGCTGATCGTCACCGACACGCCCACCAACCCAGAAGTGGGGCTCAAGCTCGTAATGCTTGGTGCGGGAACCGTAACTGTAAAGCTCACGCCGTTGCTCGCCACCCCGCTTACCGTTACGACCACGTTGCCCGTCGTCGCTCCTGCCGGAACCGGTACAGCGATGCTTGTAGCGCTCCAACTCGTGGGTGTCGCCCCGATTCCGTTAAAGGCCACACTGCTTGTGCCCTGGGTCGCCCCGAAATTCGCACCGGTGATCGTTACAGGCGTCCCCAGCACTCCTGACGTTGGATTCAGGCTTGTAATGCTCGGCGCCACCGTTGTTGCAGTCGCTGTGAAGTTCACTCCCGTAACGTTGGCCCCATTGACCGCCATGCTCTTGCTGCCTGGAGTAAACGTAAAACCTGCGTGACTCGGAGCAATCGTGTACGTCCCATTCGCTAATCCGGCAAATGCATAATTGCCGGAGCTGTCCGCTGTGGCAGAGGCGCTCGTCGCTCCGTTCAGCGCCACTGTCGCTCCATTGCCGGCCGCCGTCGGGGTGATCGCGCCGGAAAGGCTGAAGCCAGTTGTGTTGAACTTGTTGCCACCGTGCCCGTGGTTACCCTTGGAGTCGGTCGAATTAACTTGGTAATAGTAGGTCGTGCCGGCGGCCAGACCCGAAAGCGTCATCTGGTGGCTCGTAACCATCGTCGAATCCACCGGCGTACTATTTCCGTAGGAAGTGGTGGTTCCGTAATCGACCGAGGAGTCGGCAGCGACGTTTGTTGTCCAAACAACCTGAGAGCTGGAGGTTGTGACCGATGCCGTTTGTACGTTCGTAATGGCCAGCGTCGACGGCGGCGCAGTGTTCGAGCTGCTGACCAAACCGGAGCAGCCTGCCAGTGCAGCGCTGGATAAAGCGATCAGTAGGAGTGCGTATACTTGGAATGTTTGGATTGCGATTTTTTGTGTAAAGCGAACTGCGTTCGACATTTTTCTTTCCCCCGGCAGCTTCGTCGAACTGCCTCATGCAATTCCCCTACGCAAGGTAAGAGTACTGAGGTACTGGAACTCAATGTAACTGGACTGAGGACGCAAAAGAGGCCAGTGATGAGGTCGGGATTCGTCCTGTCCTAGTGGACAATCAAGCGGGAGAGTTGTCATACAACACCTTTATATTCAACAGGTTCCGCAGTCCTGCGCGGGGTGAATCCAAGTCTCCTCTACGCCAGATGGAAAGGCATATTTCTCGCCTGCCGCCATTTCAAATTCAACTTCGGCTAGTGTGAGTGAAAATTTCAATTTTCGTGGCGAGCTTTCGACGCTCGAGGATCGAGTTCGCAGGTAGCTCAATCGGGTCTGTCTGATTTCATTTTCCGCGAGGCTTCGGGAAATAAGCGATGCGGATGTTTTCTTGGTGGAATTTCGATCCTGTTGCAGAATGATCCTTCGTGCGGTCTCAGCCTGAAAATAAACGGGTCGAAAGACCGCTCAGGAGGCCTTCAACCCGTCAATTCCGAACTAAAGCAAACTTCAGTTATGACCGGCAGCGTCAACAAGATACAGCACGGCGTCGCCGCTGAACGGCGGGTTAAACGTTTGGGTCGTTCCTCCGCTGATCGCCGCCCCGCTCGTGCTTGTCCCCGTCGCAGGATTGAACCATTCCACGTTCAACACCCGCGTCGTGGCGCTCAAGTTCACCGTGAAACTTCCCCCGTTCGGCGCGTACACCAGATATTCCGCGCCGCTCGATGGCGTTTGCGCCAGGCAGAATCCTGTCGATGTCAGGTTTCCCTGCGGCGTCATCTTCGCCAAGTCCATCTTGTTTGCATACGTCAGCGTGTAGCCCAGATTGTCCCGGAAATTGTTGTACTTCGCGTCTGGACCGCTGCATACCCCATTGGTCGGCGAAGCGCACAGGTTGCGATTGTTGCTCGTCCAGTAGATCTCATACGGATCCATGAACAGCACCATCGATCCGCTCGTGAAGTTCTCCCAAACGTAGTTCCGCACACTCTGGTTCAGCACGTTCCCACTGCTGTCCAGAAAACCCACGTAGTAATAGGAGTGGTCGCTGTCGTTGATGTTCACCTTGCACGCCGGCGTCCCCGACCCGCAACTGCTCGTGGGCGAGATCTTTGCCATCGGCGCCACCCAATCCGCGTTGCTGTTGTACAGCGTCGAGTCTGAGGCCCCCGACACATTCAAGCTCGGGTACCCCACCGGATGTTGATTTGGTTTTCCCCCTTCATACGTATGGATCAGCGAAATCATGTGTCCTTGCCACCACGTCGAATTGTCCGGTGCTTCCTCCGAGATCTCCCACAACACGTTTGGCTGATCGTTCACCGTGTCAATCGCTTTCTGCACAAATGTGTCCTGATATCCCGTGATCGTGTTGGTGCTCGTCATCGTCATCGAGTTTGTTCCACCGCCATCGTCTACTCCGTTCACATTGTTCCCGCCCGTGAACGGATACCCGTCGTTCGCGCAGCGGTTATTCGTCAGCCCCAGGCCATCGAAGAGTTCCACGATGGCGTAAATCCCGTTCTGCTGCAGTTGAATCACCCTGGCACGCACTCGGTCGAAGTACGTTTGATCCAACTGTGTCAGATCGAACGCCGGCTTCCCATCGGAAGCCATTTGCGTCCCGCTGCTCCCGCCCGTGCGTTTCCACGGAAACTGCGCAACTTGCCAGGTTCCTCCAGCTCCCCATCCGCAATAGCTGGGAAGATCCTTTCTCCACAGAATCGTGGCGTTGTGGCCATGCGCCTTCAAAAAGTTCACATAGGCATTGAAGTCAAACGCCGCCGGCGAGGAACTCGTATCCATATCTTGGAAGTCGTTCCAGGTCTGAGATCCGGTCAGCAGAATCGCCTTCCCGCTGCCGTCCGTGAAATATCTCGTGTTCGAAGCCAGCGCGCGCAATGGCCCTGTCGCACCCGTGCCCGTTGAATTGGAGACCGTGATCGACACTGCTAGGCTCGCTCCTTGGTTTGCCGATGGGTCTTGCGCCACTGCGATCAGAGTGTGAGTGCCATTCGCAAGCGTCGTTGTGTCCAGCACAAGCGAATAAGGTGACGTCGTCAGCTGTGACCCCGTGTTCGCACCATCCACTCGGAATTGTACGAACGAAACCGGACTGTCTGGATCTGTCGCTGTTGCCGTAAGTGTGATCGTGCCCGAAACAGTGGCGTTGTTTGCGGGTGCGGTAATCGTCACCACTGGCGGCGTCGTATCCGTCTGAACCGTAAAGCTGACGCCGTTGCTCACAACTCCGCCTACCGTCACCACCACGCTCCCCGTCGTCGCTCCTGCGGGTACCGGCGCAACGATGCTCGTAGCGCTCCAACTCGTCGGCGTCGCCGTTATCCCGTTGAACTTCACCGTGCTCGTTCCTTGCGTCGCCCCAAAGTTTGCACCAGTGATCGTCACCGATGTCCCAATCA
>WNFP01000032.1_pt1 | contig 87549 bp, 74 predicted proteins | sample 5400201 | NCBI WGS metagenome assembly WNFP01 (sample SAMN13153355, study PRJNA577476) | soil metagenome | isolation source: 115 cm saprolite under Madrone tree | place: USA:California | collected 2016-06-14
TGACCGCTACTTGCGCATCCAGCGGCAGGCCGCGGGCGTTGAGCGCGTCATAGACCGCATTGGCGCGCGCGCGGGACAATTCACGATTGGCCTTGGGGCTGCCGCTCGTATCGGACCAACCAGTGATGGTGACGCTGCCATGGGGGTGGCGGGTCAGATAATGGGCGACCGCCTGGAGTTTGGCCGTCTCGCTTGCCGGCAGGGCGGCGCTGCCGGGGGCGAAATGCAGGACCGTGGTCACTACCGGCACCGAGGCCTGCTGGCCTGATTCCAGTTTCGCGATGCGGTCGCGCAAGGGATCGAGGATGCGATTGAGGGCTGCTTCCGCCCGGCGGCGATGCTCGGCGGCCTCCTCGGCCATGGTCATGGCCTGATCGCTGAGGGTGCTGTCGACGGCTAGGTAGCTCGGCTGTTCGTCCAATTCCGCCCGCGCCTTGTCCGCCGCCCCGCCCTCGCGTGCCGCTTCATAGCCGTGATAGATCAAGGCGCCCACATCGCCGCCGAACGCCTGATCCACATCGGCCTTGATGGCGGCGGTCTGCGGGGCGCGGTCGGGCGCGGCACAGCCGGCCAGCAAGGCGGCCGATGCGATGACGGCAAAGCGAAATTCGCGCATGGATTGTCTCCCCCGGGAGCGGCAAGAAATCTTGTCGGAGGATATGCTGGCGCGTTGGGCGGGGTCTAGCCGCCTGTCCGCTGAATTCGTGACGTCACTCGAGGGCAAGGCGCAAGGCGGCGGCCCCCGCCCAGGGGGCAAGGGTGATCGCCGCCAGCAGATATGCGGCCAGCAGCAGCAGATGGGGCTGGGCCGAGAGGCCGGTGGCCGCCGCGTCCACGCCACCCACGCCGAAAATCAGGATCGGCACATAAAGTGGCATGACCAGCAGGGGCAGCAGGACGGCGCCACGCCGCGCGCCGAGGGTCAGGGCGGCGCCCACGGCCCCCACCAGGGTCAGCGCCGGACCGCCCAGCGCCAGTGCCAGAACCAGAACGCCGATGGCCGGGCCCGGCAGGCGCAGCAGGAAGGCAAGCAGCGGCGCCGCGACGAGCAACGGCAGCCCGGTCGCCAGCCAGTGGGCAATGGCCTTGGCGAGAAAACTCCATTCAAGGGCGAGAGGAGCCAGCGCCAGCTGATCCAGCCCGCCATCCTCCTGCTCCTGCTGGAACAGGCGGTCCAGCGAGATCAATGCTGCGAACAGCGCCATGGTCCAGAGAAGCCCGGCGGCGATGCGGGCCAGAAGATCGGGCTCCGGCCCCACGCCGAAGGGAAACATCATCACCGCCAGCAGATAGAAAGCCAGCGTGATCAGCGCATCGTTGCCCTGGCGCAACACCAGCAGCAGGTCGCGGCGCAGCAAGCTGACGAACCCCACGCCGTTCATGGCACTTCGCTCGTCGAGGCGCATTGAGGCGCGAAATCGCCTAAGGCCAGCACCGCGACCCCCGGCGGCAAATTGTCGCCATGGAGCGCAATCGCCGCCATGCCGCCTTTGGCGCGATGTTCGGCGAGCACGCCGGCAAACATCGCCTCGGCCTCGCCATCGAGGCCGTTGGTCGGCTCATCCAACAGCCAAAGCGGCGCCCCGCTGGCGAAGATTCGGGCGAGAGCCAAGCGCCGGCGCTGCCCCGCGGAGAGGAGACGGGCCGGAAGTCGGGCGAGGCGCTCGATGCCGAAAGCAGCAAGGGCGGGCGCCACGGAATCGATTCCGCAGCAGAAGGCGAGATTCTCGGCGGCGGTCAGCGCCGCTTTCAGCGCGTCGAGATGACCCAGGAAGGCCAGCCGCCGGCGGTGCGATTCGGGATCAGTCGCGAAGGACTGCCCACCCCAGGTGAGCGCCCCCTCGACCGGCCGCAACAATCCCGCCATCAGGCGCAGCAGACTCGATTTTCCGCTGCCGTTCGCCCCGCGCAGCACCAGCAGCCCGCCCGGCTCGAGCAAAAAATCCAGGCGCGCGAAAACCATTCGTTCCCCGCGTCGGCAGGCGAGATCGCGCCCGGCGAAGGGCGCCGGATTTTCCGTCGGATTGGTCATCGCCGCCGAAGCTAGCCCGGATTCCGTGAGGCGACCATACCGCTGCCCCCGCGCGAGAGAATCCGCGCAAGGCCTGGGACGGCGAGGGTTCAAAATAATTGCGCCGCGCCCCGCCGGGATGAAAAGCGGGACGCGGCGCGCGAGGTCGATAAGGACAGCCGCTGGGGGTCGCGGTGTGCTGCCCCTATTCCCCGGCCTTTCGGGGTTTGCACGGTTGGGCCGGGGAGCCTCGTTAGAGAAGGGTCGATGACTTTCGGCAGGCAAAAGATGGTAGCGGGCTGTGGCGGCATTACGCCGGGAAAATGGCGGAATTGTGATTTTTGCCGGCTTTGGCGCCAGGAGCGGTGATATCATCGGCGCCGCTCCGAACCGTCGCCCGAACCAGCATTGGAGTTTCCCCCCGTGACCGCTGCCATGGACAGTCTGAAGACGCGTCGCTCGCTCAAAGTCGGCAATCGCCGTTTCGATTATTTCAGCCTGAAGGCTGCCGAGAAGAACGGCCTGGGCGATCTGTCGCGATTGCCGTTTTCGCTCAAGGTCCTGCTGGAAAACCTGCTGCGCTCGGAGGACGGCCGATCGGTGCGTCTGGAGGATATCAAGGCATTGGCGCACTGGCTGAAGACCAAACGCTCCGATCGCGAGATCGCCTATCGACCCGCGCGAGTGCTGATGCAGGATTTCACCGGCGTGCCGGCAGTGGTGGATCTTGCCGCCATGCGCGATGCCATGCAGGTCATGGGCGAAGATCCGCGCAAGATCAATCCGCTGTCCGCCGTCGATCTGGTCATCGATCATTCGGTGATGGTGGATAGTTTCGGCAGCCGCGCCTCCTTCGGCGAAAACGTCGCCAGGGAATACGAGCGCAACGGCGAGCGCTATGCCTTCCTGCGCTGGGGCCAGAAGGGTTTCGCCAATTTCCGCGTCGTGCCGCCGGGCACCGGCATCTGCCATCAGGTCAATCTGGAATATCTGGCCCAGGTGATCTGGACGGCGAAGGAGGGCGAGCGCACGGTGGCATACCCCGACACGCTAGTGGGGACTGACAGCCACACCACCATGGTGAACGGCCTTGCCGTGCTGGGCTGGGGCGTGGGTGGCATCGAGGCGGAGGCCGCCATGCTGGGCCAGCCCATCTCCATGCTGATACCCGAGGTGGTCGGATTCAAGCTGACCGGCAAGCTGAAGGAGGGCGCCACCGCGACCGACCTGGTGCTGACCGTCACCCAGATGCTGCGCAAGAAGGGCGTGGTGGGAAAATTCGTCGAGTTTTTCGGGCCGGGCCTGGACGAGCTGGCCTTGGCCGATCGCGCCACCATCGCCAATATGGCGCCGGAATATGGCGCCACCTGCGGCTATTTCCCCATCGACGCCGAGACGATCCGTTATCTGAAGGCAACGGGACGAAGCCCGGGGCGGGTCGCCTTGGTGGAGGCCTATGCCAAGGCCCAAGGGCTGTGGCGCAGTGCGCGCACCCCCGATCCGGTTTTCACCGACACCCTCTCCCTGGATGTCGGCACGGTGGAATCGAGCCTCGCCGGCCCGAAGCGCCCGCAGGACCGGGTGCCGGTCTCCGGCGCCGCGAACGCCTTCCGCAAGGCGCTGGTGGAGAGTTTCGGCCGTCCGGAAGCCACCCCGCGCTTGCCGGTCGAGGGCAGCAAGCACGATCTGGGCGATGGCGATGTGGTAATCGCGGCCATCACCAGTTGCACCAACACCTCCAACCCGACGGTAATGCTGGGCGCGGGCCTCATCGCCCGCAATGCGGTGAAGCGCGGGCTCAAGGTCAAGCCCTGGGTCAAGACGTCGCTGGCGCCGGGCTCGCAGGTGGTGACCGATTATCTGAAGAAGGCGGGGCTGCAAAGTTATCTCGACAAGCTGGGGTTCAACCTCGTCGGCTACGGCTGCACCACCTGCATCGGCAATTCGGGCCCGCTGCCCGAGCCGATAGCAGCATCCATCACCAAGGGCGATCTCACGGTCTGCTCCGTGCTCTCGGGCAATCGCAATTTCGAGGGCCGGGTCAACCCGCTCACTCGCGCCAATTATCTCGCGTCCCCCATGCTGGTGCTGGCCTATGCGCTGGCCGGCTCGATGAAGATCGATCTGCTGAAGGATCCCTTGGGCCACGACAAGAAGGGCAAGCCGGTTTATCTCGCCGATCTCTGGCCCAGCAATCGCGAGATTGCGGACGCAGTCGGCCGCTTCGTCAAGCCTTCGAGCTTCCGCAAGCGGTATGCCGATGTCTTCGCCGGCGATCGGCACTGGCGCAAGATCGGCACGTCCGGCGGCCTCACCTATAAATGGGATGGGACTTCGACATATGTGCAGAATCCGCCCTATTTCACCGGCATGCCGGCGGAGCCGCAGGCTCTGTCCGAGATCAAAGGCGCGCGCCTCTTGGCCATCCTGGGCGACAGCATCACAACCGATCACATCTCACCGGCCGGCTCGATCAAGAAGGACGGACCGGCCGGCCAGTATCTCATGGCCCATGGCGTGCCTTACGAGGAGTTCAATTCCTATGGCGCGCGGCGCGGCAATCATGAAGTCATGATGCGCGGCACCTTCGCCAATATCCGACTGAAGAACGAGATGGTGCCGGGCACCGAAGGCGGCATCACCCGCCATCTGCCCGATGGCGCCGTCATGCCGATCTATGACGCTGCCATGCGCTATCAGTCCGAACGCATCCCGCTGGTGGTGGTTGCCGGCAAGGAATACGGCGCCGGCTCTTCGCGCGATTGGGCGGCCAAGGGTCCCAAATTGCTGGGTATCAGGGCGGTACTGGCGGAGAGCTTCGAGCGTATCCATCGCTCCAATCTGGTGGGCATGGATGTGCTGCCGCTTCAGTTCAAGGACGGCATGACCCGCAAGAGCCTGGGCCTGGCCGGCGAGGAGATTTTCGACATCGGCGGATTTTCCGGCGGAATCAAGCCGGGCATGGACGTATCCGTGACCTTGAAGCGGCCCGACGGGAAGGTGGAGATTTTCGGGGTCACCTGTCGCATCGACACCTTGGACGAGGTGGCATATTTCCGCCACGGGGGCATTCTGCCCTATGTGCTGCGGCGTCTGCGCAAGCAGGCGGCGTGATGGAAATTCGGGCGGTGCGTTCGTCTGTCGAGTGATTTCAAGCTGCATGTGGCGTCTGCTTCACCGGAACGTGAGTTGGCCGGATCGAATGCCTGGGCTAGTTGTGAAGGCATGAAACGTCGCCCCCGCCACGCTCCAATCGGCGCATTGCTCGCTTTCGCGACGCTGATGGTCTCATTTGCTGCCGGCGCCGATCAACCAGTGCCGGCAACAGTGGATGACATGCCCGTGGTGGTGGAGCTGTTCACCTCGCAAGGCTGCAGTTCCTGCCCGCCGGCCGACCTTTTTCTGGGCAAGCTGGCCGAGCGGCACGACGTGCTGGCGCTGGCCTTCCACGTGGATTACTGGGACTACATCGGCTGGAAGGATCCTTTCGCCTTCAGGATCGCGACGGAGCGCCAATATAGCTACGGCCATGCCCTGGGCCTCAACATGGTCTACACGCCCCAGATGGTGATCGGCGGAATTCATGATGCCGTCGGCTCCGACGAGGGCGACGTGGGCCAGGCCATCAAAACCGACGCGAGTCGCTCGAAGCTGAAGCTCGCCGTGGTCCGCGATGCCGAGGGCGCCTACAAGGTGGAAATTCCAGCGGGCGCGACCAATACGCCCGCCACGGTCTGGGTCGCCTTGTTCGATCGCGCCCATAAGACGCCGGTTCAGCGCGGCGAGAATTCCGGCTCGACCTTGACCGAATTCAACATCGTTCGCGAATGGCGGAAGATCGGCGAGTGGAACGGCCAGGCCACGGAGATCGCCCTCAATCTGACGCCGGAATCCGACGAATACGATGCCTGCGCGATCCTGGTGCAGGAAGGCGGCTATGGCCTGATCCGGGGGGCCGCCGCCTTCCGCATGGAAAAGCCCGCCGGGGGCTGAAGCCCTTGCTCTAAGCGGCCGGCTTCGGCAATCTCTCAGGTCTTCGCCATTTTTCAGGGGAGGCCAGCCATGGCCCGTGCCATTCCAAAAATGTTTCGCACTGTCACGCCCCATCTGACCATCGAGGGCGCCAGCAATGCCATCAAGTTCTACAAGAAGGCCTTCGGTGCCAAGGAGCTGAGCCGGATGAAGACGCCGGACGGCAAGCACCTGATGCATGCCATGATCAAGATCGGCAATTCGGTGGTGATGCTGAACGACGCCTTCCCCGAATGGGGCAGCAAGGGTCCGCAAGCCTTGGGCGGATCGGCGGTCGCCGTCCATCTCTATGTCGAGGATGCCGACAAGGTTTTCAAGAAGGCGCTCAAGGCCGGTGCCACCGTCGCCATGCCGATCGCGGACATGTTCTGGGGTGACCGCTATGGCCTGCTGGTCGATCCCTTCGGCCATCGCTGGGCGGTGGCCACCCATAAGAAGGACATGAGTCCGGCCCAGATGGCAAAAGCCGCCAAAGCCGCGATGGCTCAGCACGCGCCGCCGAAGGCGGAGTAATGAACGAGCGCCTCTCCCGATCCCTCATTCTTCCCCCGCCCTCCTTGATGTCCTTTGATGGGGGCGGGGATTATCGGGAGTGGCGCTAGTTTCCCGAGTCCTGAGCCTCTTGATGGGCGCGGGACAGGTGAGGCGCCAATGAGACGGCAGGCACGCTCACCCCATCGCCTTCAGCAGCGCGGCGTCGAGCCTTCGGGCAAAGGCGCTGACGTCGCCGACGGGTTCGCCCTGGACGATGCGGGCCTGGTCCAGCAGCAGCCAGGCGGCTTCGGTCACGTCCTCGGCGCTGCCTTTGGTGGAGAGGCGTTTGGCCAAGCTCCCAATCAGGGGATGACGCGGGTTCACTTCCAGCACCCGCTTCGCCGCCTTGTCCACCTGGCCATGCTGCTTCAGCAGGCGTTCGAGATGAATGTCCATATCGCCCTCGTCGGCCACCAGGCAGACGGCACTGACATCCAGACGCGATGACGCCCGCACGTCCTTGACCGCGTCGGCCAACGTGAGGCGCAGCAGCGCGATCAGCGCATCGGTGCCCGCGGGCTGCGGCTCATCGGCCGATTTCTTTTTGTCTTCGGGCAGCGCGATCTTCTCGAGATCGCTGCCGCCCCGCGTCACCGACTTCAATGTTTTGGAATCGTAAACGCCCACGGCAGGAATCCAGAACTCGTCCACCGGGTCGGCCAGCAGCAGCACCTCGATGCCGCGGGCGGCGAAGCCTTCGATCTGCGGGCTCTTGGATGCTGCTTCCACGCTCTCGCCGCTGATGTAGTAGATTGCATCCTGGCCCGGCTTCATGCGTCCCACGTAGTCGGCGAGGCTCACCAGCCCATCGCCGGCGGTCGAGCGGAAGCGGGCCAATTTCAACAGGCTCTCGCGCTGCTCGCTGTCTTCGTAGAGGCCTTCCTTCAGCACGGCGCCGAAATCGTTCCAGAATCCGGCGTAAGCCTCGGGCTCCTTCTCCGCCATCTTCGCCAGTTCGGCCAGGCTGCGCTTCACCAGGGCCGCGCGAATCTTGGCCAGCAGCGGGTTGTGCTGCAGCATTTCGCGGCTGATGTTGAGGGGCAGATCCTCGGAATCGACGATGCCCTGCAGGAAGCGCAGATATCCCGGCAGGATATCGGCGCAATCGTCAGTGATGAACACGCGCCGCACATAGAGCTTCAGGCGATGCTTGCGCTCGGGATGGAACAGATCCATCGGCCGCGCTCCGGGCACGAAGAGGACCGCGGTATAGTCGATCTTGCCCTCAGCCCGCCAATGGATGGTGAGGCGCGGCGAATCGAACCTGTGGCTGACGAAGCGATAGAACTCGGCATATTGCTGGCTGGTGATCTCGTTCTTGGGCCGCATCCACAGCGCCGCCGCCTCGTTCAATTTTTCTTCCTTGGTGCCGGGCTGCTTCATCAGGATGGGCAAGGCGATGTGATCCGAATAGCGGGCGACGACGCTCTTGAGGCGCGCCGGCTCAAGGAACTCGTCGGCATCCTTGCGCAGGTGCAGCACGATGCGGGTGCCCCGCGAAACATCTTCGGCCGGCGCGATGGCGAATTCGCCCGTGCCTTCCGAGGCCCAGCGCCAGCCCTCTGCTTCGCCGGCGCGGCGGCTGAAGACCTCGATCTTCTCGGCCACCATGAAGGCGGCATAGAAGCCGACGCCGAATTGGCCGATGAGGGACAGGTCCTTGGCTGCATCGCCGCTCGCCTGCTCCAGAAATGCCGTGGTGCCCGAGCGCGCGATGGTCCCGAGGTTGGCAATCAGATCCTCCCGGTTCATGCCGATGCCGTTGTCGGCCACTGTCAATGTCCGGGCTGTTGCGTCGGGCCCGATGGTCACCCGGTACTGCGGATCCTCGGCGGCCAGGTCCGGATGGGTGATGGCCAGATAGCGCAGGCGGTCGCAGGCGTCCGAGGCGTTGGAGATCAATTCGCGCAGGAAGACCGCCCGGTCGCTGTAGAGCGAATGGGCGACGATATCCAGCAATCGCCCGACCTCGGCCTGAAAGCCGTGCTTTTCTTCCAGCATTTTCGTCATCCCTCGGACACCCCTCGGCAAAACCCCTCCAGGATATAGGGGCTTAAACGCTGGGCATCAAGTAGTCGGCCTGACTTGCAATCGCAAGTCCGCTCGACGATGTTAGACTGATGATCGGCGCCCCGGGCCCCCGGTTGACGGCCGTACTCGGCCCGACCAACACCGGCAAGACCTATCTCGCGGTCGAGCGCATGCTGGGCCATGCCAGCGGCATGATCGGCTTTCCGCTGCGCCTGCTGGCCCGCGAAAACTACGATCGCATCCGCAAAATCAAGGGCGAGCGGGCCGTCGCCCTGGTGACCGGCGAGGAAAAGATCATCCCGGCGGGCGCTCAATACTTCATCTGCACCGTCGAATCCATGCCCCTGGACCGGCCGGTGGGTTTCCTTGCCATCGACGAGGTCCAGATGGCCGCCGATCCCGAGCGCGGCCATGTCTTTACCGATCGTATCTTGCATGCCCGCGGCATGGACGAGACCATGCTGCTGGGGGCAGACACCATGCGGCCGCTCCTGCGCCGATTGCTGCCCGGGCTGGAGGTCATCACCCGCCCGCGGTTTTCGACATTGCGCTACAGCGGGCCGCGCAAGCCCACCCGATTGCCCCCGCGCAGTGCGGTCGTGGGATTTTCCGCCGCCGAGGTCTATCGCATCGCCGAGGTGATGCGCCGCCAGCGCGGCGGCTGCGCCGTGGTCATGGGCGCGCTGAGCCCGCGAACCCGCAATGCCCAGGTCGAGATGTATCAGGCGGGCGAGGTGGATTATCTGGTGGCGACCGACGCCATCGGCATGGGCCTGAACATGGATCTGGTCCATGTCGCCTTTGCGGGCCTGAGCAAATTCGACGGAAGAGCGCCGCGCCACCTGACGGCAGCGGAACTCGCCCAGATTGCCGGGCGCGCCGGGCGACATATGAACGACGGCAGTTTTGGCACGACTGCGGAGGTCGGCGCGCTCGCGCCCGAGGCGGTGGAAGCCATCGAAAACCACCGCTTCGATGCCATCCCAGCGCTCCGCTGGCGCAACAGCGATCTCGATTTCCATTCCATCGATTCCCTGCGCCTCACCCTGGAGCGCCGCTCGCCCGATCGATCCCTGATCCGGGCACGCGAGGCCGACGACCAGCAGGCCCTGGCGGCGCTGGGCCGCGAGGAGGAGATCGCGCGGCGTGTGGGCGGCCCGGCGACCGTGCGCCTGCTCTGGGAGGTCTGCCAGATTCCAGATTTCCGCAAGGTGATGAGCGATACCCACGCGAAACTACTGGCCCAGATTTTCCGCCATCTCACGTCCAGCGCCCAGCGCCTGCCCACCGATTGGGTGGCGGCCCAAGTGGCGCGCCTGGACCATGCCGAGGGCGATATCGACACGCTGATGGCCCGCATCGCCCATATCCGCACCTGGACCTATATCGCCCATCGCGTGGGCTGGCTGGCTGACCCGGCCCACTGGCAGGAACGCACCCGCGCGGTGGAGGACAAGCTCTCGGACGCGCTGCATCGTTCGCTGACCCAGCGGTTCGTCGATCGCCGCCAGGCCTTGCTGCTGCGTCGCATGAAGGATGGCGGCGCGCTGGAGGGTGCGGTGACGCGCGCCGGCGAGGTTCTCGTCGAGGGCCAGTCGGTCGGCCAGCTTGCCGGCTTCCGCTTCATTCCCGATGGTTCCGGCGGCGCGGAGGAGCAGCGCCCGCTGCTGACCGCAGCCCGTCGCGCGTTGACCCGCGAGATCCCCGCCCGGTTGGCGCGGCTGGAGGCCGCGGGCGAGGAGGCCTTCGCGCTGTCCGCCGCCGGTGTGCTGAGTTGGGAAGGCGCGCCGGTTGCCCGCGCCATCGCCGGGGAGACCATCACCAGCCCGCGCGTCGATCCCTTGCCCAGCGATCTGCTGGATGGTGCCGAGCGCGAGCGCCTGCGCCGGCGGCTTGTCCTATGGCTCGATGGACATATCGCGCGGCGGCTGAAGCCGCTGGTAGCCGCCGCGGCCGATGCCGGCGTGGCGGGTGCCACGCGGGGCGTCCTTTTCCAGCTCATCGAAGCCCTCGGCCTGCTGCCGCGCCGGGAACTGGCCGCGCAATTGCCGCTGGCCGATCTCAAGACCCTGCGTCGGCTGGGGGTGCGCCTGGGGCGCGAAAGCCTGTGGTTTCCCGCCTTGGCCTCGGCTGCCGGGCTTGCCGCCTTGCTCTGGTGCGTCAAGGCCGGCCGTGCGCCAGCGCCCTTGCCGCCGCGCCGGCCGGCGAGCTTGGTACGCGATCCCGCCTTGCCCGCGGATTTCTATCATGCGGTCGGATATCGCCTAGCCGGTTCTCTGGTGGTGCGAGCCGATGCGCTGGAGCGTCTCTCGGACCTGGCCCATCGGCTGGCCGGCCAAGGGCCGTTCCTGCCGGCGGAAGCCCTGCGCCAATGCATTCAATGCGACATGGCCGCGCTTCCCGCCGTGATCGCCGCCCTGGGCTATCGCTCTGTCGAGGAAGCGGGCGAACTGCGCTTCCACGCCCCGGCAAGGAGGAAGGCCGGCCGCCCGACGAAGCGCCGGCGGGCGAAGAGGAAGCCGCGGCATTTGCCGGATTCGCCCTTCGCCGCCCTGAGGGACATAAAATTCCAGAAATGACCGCGCCGTGAACGAGCCTAGCCTGCGGCTGGATAAATGGCTATGGCATGCCCGGTTCTGCCGGACCCGTACTCTTGCCGCCAAACTCGCCGCCGCCGGCAAGGTGCGCATCGCAGGATCGGCCGTGTTCAAGGCCCATCATGCCGTGAAGCCGGGCGATGTGCTGACGTTTCCGCAAGGGCCCCATATCCGCACGGTCAAGGTACTGGCCCTCGGCGAACGTCGCGGCCCGGCGCCGGAGGCGAGGCTGCTCTACGACGACCTCGCGCCGCCGCAACCCAAACCCGTCGAGCCTCCCGGCGGCGGCGAACGTCCGACCAAGGCCGACCGCCGCGCCATCGATCGCCTGCAGCGCGGCAGCGAGAGCTGAAGCAGGAAGGCGTCGGACCTCGGCCTCAATACGACCCGAACACGTAGCGCACCAGAGGTCCTTTCTGCCGAAATGGTAGCGTCAAGATGGCGGCCAGCATCTCGGTCATCGCCGAACAGGCCGCGCCATGATCCGATGTGGGCGAATCCAAGTTCGACAAGGCGGAAGCCAGGTTGGGATTCTGCTGCCGCAATTGCTGCGCCATTGCGGCGAGGGCCGCACCGACATCGCTTTTGGAAGGCACGGCCGCGTTCCGCAGCGCGCCATCGCTGACCAACCGCGCCTGGAGATCGGCGAAGTCTTTCCACTCGTCGCCGGCGAGCACATCGTCGGCAGCGAAACCAGCCGGCGCCCTTTCGGGGTAAAGGATGAAATAGCAGGCGTCGGGATTCGCCCTGCCGAGTTTGGTCAGGTAGGACTGCAACGCCTGGGCGAAGTCGATCGCCATGGCATCGCTGGCATGGGGAAAATAGACGAGTGAGAGCGGCGCGATATCCCGCGTCGGCAGGGATTGGACGTCGCGTTGGCTGTCGTGCTCGCCGATCGCCAGAATCACCTGATCGCGCAGCGCCTTGTATCGAGCGGGGTCGCGCGTCTGCAGAATCTTGAAGGGATTTTCCTCCAGCAACTGGGCGGCCAGGTTCGGGGCGATCTTTACGTCGTCCGGCGTGGCGAATTTGGTGCTCACGTCGGTGATGACATGGGCGGCTTTCAACTCGCCCACCGTGGGAATCCAGATTTCGCTGCTGGGAATCGAGAAGGCCTTCTCCACGAAAGAGGAAGTAATGCCCATGGCCCGCATGAACTGCGCGTCGGTTTCTTCGGCCATGTCGATTTCGGCCGGACTCATGCCGGGGGCGCTCTCCCGGTGGAAACCAAGCTTGGCGCCGGGCGCCAGATACCGCTCTTGCCCGCCGAGAAACACCAAGACGCAAGCCGACAGGCAATGGGCGTCGACGACGGTGGTCAGGCCGCGGTCGTGGACCAGATACTCCATCTTCCGCCCGTAGCCAACGCTGCCGCCATTGCTGGTCAGATGCAGAATTTTGACCGCGGGATTGCCGTTGAGCGCGCTGCGCAGGGCGCCGCTGGAGCTGAATTCAATGCGGCCGGAATATTCCATCTCCGTGCCGGAAGGCAGCACGGTGATCGTGAATTCCTTGGAGCCCGAGTCCCCGGCCACCGCAGGCAGCGCCGACCCGGTGCCGGCTTTCGCCACGGGCAAATTGGCGGCCATGAGGACGAGCATGGCGAACAGAATCTGACAGGCGCGAATCCCAGGCTTCGCGCGGGATCTCGGTCGCAACCTGCGGCCAATCCGGCTCATGCCGTCGCTCGCCTGCTCGACGCCTTCAAGGATCTGCGAGCCGCGCTCTTCCGCCCATTTCGAATCGCAGCAATTTGCGATCAATAGTTCAAGGAAGCGAGGTGCAGCAAGGATTGACTCGGGCGTCACTTGCTGCGGCTGCTGCCGGTCGGCGGCAGATGTGGAGCGCCGAGGGTTGGCGGAAGTGGGGAAGGTGGCTGGCCGGCGAAGACAAGGCGCAGAAAGGGGATGGGCTGGGAATCGGGGAGCGACAGGGCGCTGTCGAGAAAATCGACCATTACTTTGCAATCGCTACCCGACGCCGGCGCCGTCGAATTCAAATGTTCGAAGGCCGCGGCGGCAGTGGGATGTTTCGCCTTGAATTTGCGTTCGACCATGGCTTCCGACGACGCGATGGTGGATTTGCTGGGAAAGGAATTCCGGCTGGCGACGCCGTCCTTGACGACACTTACCTCGATCCTGCCTATGCGCTCGACCTCGCCGTCGGTTGCTTCGGAGAATGACCAATCTTGACCCGAGGAGTTCTTGTCCTCGACAAGCGAACACGCCTCAGGCGCTCGGCTTATAGACTTCCTCATCAGTTCCATGATGGCCGCCGCGAATTCCCGAACCATCGCATCGCTTGCCTGGGCCAAATATTTGCCCAGGACGTTTCCCTTCTGGATGTTAAACAGCGTGACGAAGTCGCTATAGGTTGCCTCGCCCTCCAAGGCCTCGATCAGCGCCGCACGCAAGGCGCGATACTGGTCCCGATCGACGCCCTCGATCGTGCTGAATAATTTGTCCTGGCGCATCACGACGTCGATCTGGTCTTCCGGCGTCTCGCCCCCCAATCCGCTCATGACGAAATCGCCGCGTATGTCGGTGACAATGTGCGCCGCCTTAAGTTCCTTCGTCGTCGGCATCCAAATATCGCTGTTGGGCGTGGAAAAGGCCTTCTTGACGAAGTCCGCCGGCACGCCCTTCGTCAGCATGAAGACCTCATCGGTCTTTTCATAGGCTTCGATCTGGCTCGCGGTCATGTGCGGGGCGCTTGCCTGGTGAAATCCGATGTGGGCGCCCGGAGACATGAACCTCTCCCGGCCGGCCAGGAACGCCAAGGTGCAGGCGGACATGCAACCCATGTTCGTGACGGTGATCAGTCCGCGTTCCTGGATAAGGCGAGAAATTTTCCGGGCTTCATCGATATCGCCGCCGCCGCTATTGAGGTGGATGACGGTCACCTTGGAGTTCGACTTCAGGGCGTCGCGCAGCTCCTGCGCCACGCCGCGGATGATGTCCCCATCGAACTCGAGCTCGGTCCCGTGCCGTAGGACCCGGATGAAATGTGGCCCGGCCTTGGAATCGGCTCGTCGACTTAAGGCTTCGAGCGGATGCCACAAGATCACGGCGAGCGCGATACTCGCGCAGGCAATCCAGCGCATCGGCACGGGCAGGTTCATCGTTCCATGATTTGTCACGGCTGAATTCTCTCGTGCAGATCGGCGTTCGTCCACGGAAAACGGACTCGTAATTCGCCTACATCTTCCGGCACAACCACCCTGGATCCGATAGGGATTCACGCATTCGATCTCTCTGTGTCTCCGTCGTGAACTTCGTTCGCCAGTCGGGTGCGACTACAACCGCCCCGCTTCGATGATCCGTTTCAGGAAGGCCCGCGTCCGTTCCTCGCGGGGGGCGCCGAAGATTTCGGCGGGCGGGCCCTCTTCGTGGACGCGGCCGTCGAAGAGGAAGCAGATCTTGCTCGCCACTTCGCGGGCAAATCCCATCTCATGGGTGGCCAGCAGCATGGTCATTCCTTCGGCGGCGAGATCGCGCACGATGGCGAGTACCTCGGAAACCAGTTCGGGGTCGAGCGCCGAGGTGATCTCGTCCAGCAGCATCACCATGGGACCCATGGCCAGCGCGCGCACGATGGCAACCCGCTGCTGCTGACCGCCGGAGAGGCGATCGGGATATTCCTTGGCCTTGCGTTCCAGCCCGATGCGTTTAAGTAGCGCCATGGCCTCGGCCTCGGCCTCGGCGCGGTCGGTGCCCAGCACCCGGATCGGCGCCAGGGTCACGTTTTCCAGCACGCTCATATGGGGAAACAGGTTGAAGCTCTGGAAGACGATGCCGACCTCCCGGCGTAGCGCGTTCACGTCCACCCCCGGTCCCGTCATGCGATCGCCATGGATGCGGATCTCGCCTGCCTCGATGGTCTCCAACCCGTTGATGCAGCGCAGCAGGGTGGATTTGCCGCAGCCCGAAGGCCCGATCAGGCAGACGACCTGATGCTCTTCCACTTCCAGGCTCAATCCCGTGAACACCGGATGCTCGCCGAAGCGCTTGTGTATATCGCGAATTTCGATCAGGGCCATGGCGCGGGCTTTCAGCTTCCGCCGGCGCGCATGCGCCGCTGATCGCGCTCCACCATCTTGTCCACGAGGCGGGCCTGGGGAATGGTGACGACCACGAAGAGGATCGCCACGGTCATCACCGGCGACAGATTGAAATGATTGCTGGCGATGATCTTGGCCTGGTTGAAGGCATCGATGGTGCCGATCACGTTGACAAGCGCGGTATCCTTCTGCAGGCCTATGAAATCGTTCAGCAGGGGCGGGATGATCCGGCGCACCGCCTGGGGCACGATGACATAGCGCATGGTCTGCATGTAGGAGAGCCCTAGCGAGCGGGCCGCGGCGGTCTGGCTCCAATGGATACTCTCGATACCGGAACGATAGACCTCGGCCACATAGGCGCCGTATGTGAGGGTCAGCGCCAGGATGGCGAAGGATTCCTGTGACAGATCTTTCAGGATCGGCAACCCCGTGAGCGGAATGCCGAAGCCGATGAGGTAGATGTTGATGATGGCCGGCAGGCCGCGAAACACGTCGGCATAGAATGTGGCCATGGCGCGGATGGGCCGGCCCGCCGGCCCCGGCGCCAAACGCGCCATGGCGATGACCAGACCCCAGACGAGGACCAGCACCTCGGCAACAACGAAGATATAGACGTTCGTCCAGAACGCCTTCAGCACGAGCATGAAGGTGCTGACGATAAGCGGCAGCAGGAAGAAGGTGCGGCTGACGGCCAGATCGTTGGCGATGAAGAATTGGACGACCATCAGGATCAGCGTCAGCGCGCCGGCGAAGCCGAAGCAATACCAGGCGAGGCCGCGTGCCGCCGCACCTGCCACCCGTGCGGCGATGAAGTCGCCGGCGGCGAGCGCGGTCTTGGCGCGCCCTGCGACCTGCATACTGCGCAGCGCCGGAATCAGCAGGCAAGTGGCGATGAGCCCGCAGAGAAGGATCAAGGCATCGGCGACCGGGCCCCCTTGCTGCAAGATAGCGAGCGCGCCGCGCACGCTGTTGAGCGTGCCCCAGGCCGCCGCGACGCTCAGTGCGGCGACGCCTAGGGCCGTTAGCGCCCAGCTCGTGGCATCGGTAGGCCGCGAGGCGGCGCGCCATTGGCGTTGGCCGCCGGAACGCCCCGAACGGCCGCCTCGGCCTTCATCCCCCGGTAAGCTGCCGCCAGCCGAGGTCATCGGCCGGCGGATCTCCCTGTCGCGCTCACCTCAAGATCCCGGCTGGAAATAGGGAACGGTCGTCGGATCAGTTCCCCAGGCCGCTGCCAGATATTTCGCCGCCAGCTTGTTCAGCGTCCCGTCGTCGATCAGCGATTGGATGATCTTGTCGATGGTCGCCGCGTTGGCGGAGCCCTTGGGGTAGAGAGCGCCGTAGGTCTCTCCCGTCGAGTACTGGCCCACCACCACCTGGGTGCCGTTGGAGGCGCTGGCCTGGGCGAGAACGATGGCCGTATCGGTCATGGCCACGTCGATCTGATTGGCCGCCAAGGCCGCCCACATGCTGGGCGTGTCAGGAAACTGCTTGACCTCCTTCGTCGGTTTCAGCTTGTCGGTCACGAAACTGGCGCCGGTCGTCGCCGTCTGCACGCCGATCCGCAAGCCCTTGATCGAGCTGCTGTCGACGGCCGTGCCCTTTCGAACCAGCACGCCGATGTCGGAATGGAAGTAGGGGATCGAGAAGTCGACCACCTTCTTGCGCTCGTCGGTGATGGAGATCTGCGAGAGCGCCAGATCGAAGGCCTTGGTCTGGCCCGCCACCAGTGCATCCCATGCGACGTTGGTGACGGCGACCTTATCCAGGCCGGCGCGATAGGCGATGTTGGCAGCCATGCAGTATTCATAGCCATCCTTGATGGTGTCGGGCGTATCGCCGTTCCACCAGCCCGGCGCCGGCAGATTGACCTCGACGGTCAACTGGCCGGCCTGAGCCGGGGTCAGCGGGAACGAGCCCTTCTGGCCGGTCATCTCGCAATTGCCGATCATGTCGGCGGCGGCGGCCGGCCGGGCGAGGCCCAGCGCCAGTACCACGCTCGCAAGTGCGACGCCGCCCAACATCCCCGCGGCACCAAAACGTAAACGCTTCATAGGAAAGCCTCCTGCTGTTGCAAAACCCGCCGCGGGCAGCCGGCGCTTGGTCCGGTTCCGCCCACCGATCCTCATTTGAGGCCGGGCGACGTGCAAAAGACAAGCCAATCCTCAACGCAGCAGCAGGATGCGGCTATCCCAGAATTCGCCGGCCGAGATATTCGCGGGTCGCAGCAGGCGGCGTTCATGGCCAAGGCTCAACAATCTATCGCGGGGCGCGTTCACATCGTCCTCGCTCAGGCTGATGGTGACCAGCGGCAGCGGATGATGCAGACGTTCCTCGCGAACCGCGCCGATCCAAAGCGGCTTTGCTGGCGCGCTGTCGGCCGTCAGCTCGACGCCGCTCGCCCATAGTCGCAGGACGAAGCGCGAACCGGCGGTCCCGGGATAGACGAGGATGAGAAGGGGAGCGCGGCCATTGTGCAACAGCGGCGCGACGGGAAGATCCAGCGGATCGAGATGGGGTGCCAGCCAGGCGAGCACGGCGCGCGCATTCCAGGCGACCGGCGGGCGCCACCCCTTGGCGCGCAGCTCGGCTGTTATCGAGGACAGATCGCCGGCCCATTGGATGGTGAAGGGCTCCTCGAGCCCGCCCAACAAGTCGACGCGCGAGATCGGCAGGCTCCCCTGATCGCCGGCCCACCAGGCATCCATGGCCAATAGCTGCATCTCCTCGCGCGGCGCAAAGCGCGCGCTATCGGCGTCATAGCGGTCATAAATGGTGGCCGCGCCGACGGTGGCGATCAGCCCCAGAACCAAAACGCCCAGGCTCCTTGGCCAGATGTTCACCGGGCGATGGTGGCGATAGGCAATGAAGAGCAGGCCTATCCAGGCCATTGCGAAGGTAAGCCCGGCGACGACATCCGATAGCCAAAGGGCGCCGAGATAGAGACGCGACAGGGCAAGTAGTACGACGAAGAAGCCGACAATTCCACTTACCCAAGGGCGCCAAGCCCGGGCCATCTGCGGCATCAGGAGCAGGGCGAGAAAGCCATAAATGGCAGCGTTGGTTGTCGTATGGCCGCTGGAGGAGGACACGGTAGGCAAGCCGGCATAGACCTGCTCGATCGGCAGCGCATGAATGAGCGCCACCGTGGTCACGCTGCTGAATGCGGAAGCGACGAAGACGGCAACGAGCCAATAGATGGCGGCCGACCAGGCACGCCGCCCGGTGAGCCAAAGAAAGACCGCAAGACTGACGGTCCAGACGACCGGCGCTTCGCCTATTTCACTGACGGCGATCATCAATTGGTCGCCGACGGCTGTCCGCAGACCTTGGAGAAGGCCGAAAACCGCCATGTCCATGCGCAGCAGAGGGTCGCCCGAAACGATGTCTTCCAGGACGCCAAGCAGCAGCCAGACCCAGCCGGCCAGAACAATGGCGGAGAACAGCAGCGCCTTGGCTTCGTTCTCCGCCGGATCGAGGAGAGCGCGAAACTGACGACCCATCCAGCCCGGCCGGCGCATCGCCCAGCCACGCAAGCGCTCGGCTGCGAGCCCGAGGCGGGGCAGACCCCAACGGGCGCCCGCGCGAACGCCCCAAACCACCAGCCAAAGCAGAGCCAGGATCATGAGAAGCAGTGCGCCCAGCCGGCCGGCGACCGCCCCGGCGAGCGTCAGCGAAGCGCCCAGGGCCACCCCGGGAAGGACATGAGCGGGTGCCCAGGCCAGTGCCGACAGGATGTTGGAAATGTAGAACCGGCGGACGGGCATATTGAGGATACCGGCGAACAGCGGCACAAAGGCGCGCAACGCCGGGACGAAACGGCCGAGCGCCACGCTCTTCGCGCCGTGGCGCTCGAAAAATCGCTCGCTACGTTCGGCGATTTGCGGGTAGTGGCTGAAAGGCCAACGCAACAAGATGGTTCGCTGATAGCGGCGGCCGAGCCAATAGGAAAATCCATCGCCGAGGATGGCGCCCATCACGGCCGCGCCCAGCAATGGCCAAAGGCCCAGCGCGCCGGAAGGCACCAAGGCGGAGATGGCGATGATGGTGAGCGTGCCGGGAATGAACAGGCCGATGACCGGCACGGCTTCCAACAACGCGGATATGAAGACCAGGCCATAGGCGAGGTATGAATACGCAGCGACGAAGGCGATAACGGCGTGAAGATATGAAAGCAATATGCTTCGTCCCGCGCTCGGCGATCCAATGACCGAGCATAACACGTCGAAGATGGGTTAGAGCGCCCGCTCCTGGAGCAAGATTCAACGACGCAACGGCTGATTTACCTCTCGAGCCAACCCAGCTTGAGACGATCAGGCGCTAGAGATGGCAGGCCGCGATATGGCCGGGGCCGCGCTCGGTCAATAGCGGCCGTTCGATCCGGCAGCGGTCCATGACGAAGGGGCAGCGCGGATGGAAGGGGCAGCCGGCGGGAATGGCCAGCGGGCTCGGCAATTCGCCGCGCACCGCATCGACCACGGTACGCCGGCCGGGGTCCAATTCCGGCGCTGCCTTGAGCAAGGCCGCCGTATAGGGATGGGCGGGCTTGGTGAACAGGGTTTCGGTACGGGCCAGTTCGACGATGGCCCCCAGATACATAACCGCGACGCGATGGGAGATGTGGCGTACGAGGCGCAGGTCATGGGCGATGAAGAGCACCGTCAGTTCGAGCCGCGCCTGCAACTCCAGCAGCAAATTGACGATCTGGGCCTGGACCGAAACGTCCAGGGCCGAGACCAGCTCGTCGGCGATCAAACATTCGGGCTCCACCGCCAGCGCGCGGGCAATCCCGATGCGCTGGCGCTGGCCGCCGCTGAATTCATGGGGATAACGGTCGGCGGCATCGCTGGGCAGACGCACCAGATCGAGCAGTTCGGCCACGCGTTGGCCGATGGCATCGCCCTGGCGCAGATTGTGAAAGCCGATGGCCTCAGCCAGGGTCTGGCGCACGGTCATGCGCGGGTTCAGCGAACTGTAGGGGTCCTGAAACACCATCTGGACCCGGCGGTTGTAGGCCCGCCGTTCGGCGCCGTCGAGGGCCAGCACGTTGACGCCGCCGTAGTCGATGCGGCCGGCATCGGGCTGGTAGAGCCGCACCAAGCAACGGGCCAGCGTGGACTTCCCGCAGCCCGACTCGCCGACGATGCCCAGGGTCTCGCCGCGCTTGACCGAGAAACTAACGCCATTGAGGGCGCGCACGATCTTGGCCGGCCGGCCGGCCAAGCGGTCGAGAACGGTGCGCGGCCGCGCGAAGGTCATGGCGAGGTCGCGAACGGCAATCAAGGGGGCCAATGCTGCATCCATCCGGTCAGACCCCTGCCAAGTCGCGATGACGCAGACAGGCCGAGCGATGCTCCGGTGCCACCTCGATTAAGGGCGGCTGCCTCTCGCCGCAGGCCGGAATGACGAAGCGACAGCGTGGCGCGAAGGCACAGCCCGTGGGGATTTGGGAGAGCAGCGGCGGTTGTCCCGGAATCGACGACAAGGGCTGGCGCACCAGGCCCGCGCGGGGCACCGAATTCAACAGCCCCAGGGTGTAGGCATGACGCGGCTGGCCGAACAAGGCGGCGACCGGGCCCGTCTCCGCCACCCGGCCGGCATACATGACCGCCAGGCGATCGCAGGTCTGGGCGATGACGCCCAGATCATGGGTCACCAGAATGACGCTCATGTTGAGTTCGCTGCGCAGCCGCAGGATCAGCTTCAGGATCTGATCCTGGATGGTAACGTCCAGCGCCGTCGTCGGCTCGTCGGCCAGCAGCAGGCGCGGGTTGGAGGCGAGCGCGATGGCGATCATGGCGCGCTGGCGCATACCGCCGGAGAATTGATGGGGATAATCCTCCAGCCGCGATTTGCCGGCCGGAATCCCCACCTGGTCCATGAGTTCGACAGCGCGCCTTTGGCGGCCCGCCGGATCGAGATTCGTATGCTCCTTCAGGTTCTCGCGGATCTGCAATCCTACGGTCAGCACAGGGTTCAAAGCCGTCATCGGCTCCTGGAAGATGACGCCAATCTCGCCGCCGCGCACCCGGCGCAGTTCAGGCTCAGCCATCGTCAGAAGATCGCGACCGCGCCATGTCACCTTGCCGCTGACCCGGCCAGGCGGGCGCACCAGGCGCAGGATCGAGCGCAGGGTGACACTCTTGCCCGAGCCGGATTCCCCGGCGATGCCCAACACCTCGCCCAGGCCGACTTCGAAATCAACCCCATCAACAGCCACCAGATCGCCGCGGGAGGAGCCGAAGGTGACCCTGAGGCCGCTGACCGACAGCAGCGGTTCGGCCGATCCGCTTGTCATCGCGTTCAATCGCGCCGTCGAAAATAGTCGGCGATGCCGTCGCCGACCAGGCTGAACCCGACGCCGGCCAGAACGATGGCCACGCCCGGAAAAACCGCAATCCACCAGGCCGTGCTCATGAAATTCTTGCCGTCGGCGATGATGACGCCCCATTCCGCCGTCGGCGGCTGGGCACCCAGGCCGAGATAGCCCAGGCTCGATCCCAGCAGGATGTCCAGCGCCATGTCGGTCATCCAATAGACAATGATGGGAGTGATGGCGTTGGGCAGCAGGTGGCGAAAGATGATACGCGGCTCGTCATAGCCCAGCACCCGGGCGGCGGCGGCATAGTCGCTTTGCTTTTGCACCTGCACGTCGGCGCGCATGAGCTGGGCATAGAACACCCAGCCGACGGAGCTGACGGCGATATACATGTTGATCAGGCCGGGCCCGAGCACGGCGACGATGGCGATGACGATCACCAGGAAGGGAAATGTGATTACCAGGTCGACCAGGCGTCCGAAGACGGCGTCGAGCCAGCCGCCGTAATAGCCGGTGAGCGCCCCCACGATGGTGCCGAAGATCAGCGGGAAGATGGTGCAGAAGACCGCGATCTGCATATCGATGCGGGTTGCCCAGATAACGCGGGAGAACACGTCGCGGCCGAAATTATCGGTGCCGAAGGGATGGGCCAGGCTGGGGGGATGGGAGAGCTGGGTGTAGTCGAAGGCCAGCGGGTCGTAAGGCGCAAAAAATCCGGGAAACAGCGTGAACAGCAGGAACATGGTCATGATGGCGACGCCGACGTAGAACGGGATGCGCCGGTTGCGGGCCGAGCTGAAGGCCGAGGTGATGGCCGATGTCAGGGCCAGGCTCATCGCCGCGCCACCCGCGGATCGAGGGTCGCCTGCACCATGTCGGTTGCCAGGAAAACCAGGCAGACGAGCAAGGCCAGCGCCAGGGTCAGGCCCTGGATCACCGGATAATCGCGGCCATAGATCGAATCGATCATCAACCGGCCGACGCCGGGAATGGCGAAGACGGATTCGGTAATAACGGCGCCGCCGATCAACGTGCCGATATTCAACCCGAACAGCGCGACCGTGGATATCAAGCCGTTGCGCAGCACGTGGCGGCCCAGCACCAGGCGGTTGCGCAGGCCCTTGGCCCGGGCGAAATCGACGTAGTCGGCATTCAGGACTTCGATCAGGCTGTTGCGCAGATTGCGCATTAGAACCGCCGACAGGCTGAACGCCAGGGTGAGCGCCGGCAGGAACAGGTGATAGAGGTTCAGGCCCAAGGTGTTGCCGAAACCGCCGACCGGAAACCAATGCAGGCGCGCGGCGAAGAAGGTCAGCAGCACGATGCCGATATAGAAGACCGGCATGGAAAGCCCGATCTGGAATCCGGTGCGGATCGAGCTGTCGACCATGCTGTCGCGCTTCAAGGCGGCCAGCAGGGCGAGAGGCACCGCCATGAGCACCGCCAGCAATGCCGCGAAACCGGTCAGGAACAGGGTCACCGGCAGGCGCTCCAGAATCAGCCGGGTCACCGGCACCTTGAGGACGATGGAATCGCCCAGATCGCCCTCGAAGAAGTTCTTCAGAAAGAGCAGGAACTGGACGGGGATGGGCTGGTCGAGGCCGAGCTGGGCATTGATGCGCGCCACATCCTTGTCTGTGGCATGAATGCCGAGAATGGCGCTGGTGGGATCGCCCGGCAGCAGGCGCACCAGAACGAAGGCGATCACCATGATGAGGAAAAAGGTCGGCAAGATCTGGGCCAACCTGACGACCAGGTAGTTCAGGCTCACGGAAGGACCCTCTCGCTCTCGGCTTGCCGCGGGCGGCGCGGCATCAGTCAAAGCCACCGCCGGGGCGGTCGGAAGACCGACCCCGGCAGTGAGCTTGCCTCAACGGCCGAACAGCTTACTTCTCGATATAGGCGCCCGAAAAGATGTTGTTGCCGAGCGGGATCTGCACGAAGCCCTTGACCGATTTGCGCAAGGCAACCGGATAGGGGGATTCATACAGGAACGCGATCGGCGCGGCCTTCATGTATGTGGCCTGAATCTGCTTGTACATGTCGGCGCGCTTGGCTGGGTCGGCTTCCTTCTGGCCGTCCTCGTAGAGCTTGTTGATGGTCTTGTCCTCATAGCCGCTATGCAGCGACTGGATGTTGGGGAAATAGGCGAAGTAGGAGGTGATCTCGCTGGGGTCGGCGATGTCGTCGGTCCACAACGAGGTGCGCATCTGGAAGTCGCCGGCCCGATAGCGGGCGGTGCGGGTGGCGTTATCCACCTGGTCGATGACCAGCTTGACGCCGACGGCGGCCCACATCTGCTGGATCGTCGACAGGATCGCCGTATCGTCGGCACTCCCGGCCAGCGCGAAGCAATGAACCTCCGTGCCCTCGGCCACGCCCGCATCCTTCAGCAGGGCCTTGGCCTTGGCGACATCGTAGGGGTAGGCGGGACCGTCGCCCGAGACCAGCGGGGTTGCCGATGACATGAAGGAGGTGGTCGGCTTGCCCACATCGAAGGTGACGATCTTGATGAGGGCGGGCTTGTCGATGGCATAGTTCAGCGCCTGGCGCACCCGCTCGTCGGCCAGCGGATTGGCCGAGCCGTCCGTCATCTTGGGACGGACGTTCATGGTGAGGAAGGTCACCTTGGTGGAAGGGTAGAGTTCCATGTTCAGGTTCGGATCGCCCTTCAGCTCGGCCACCCGGGCATAGGGAATGAGCTCGGCGCCGTCGACCTCACCCGCCTGCAGCTTAAGGATGCGGGTGGCATCGTCCGGAATGATCTGGAAATCGACTTCATCCAGATAGGGCAGCGGCTTGCCGTCCTCGCCCATCTGCCAGTAGTAGGGGTTGCGCTTGATCACCATCTGGGTCCCGCGCTGCCAGCTGTCGAACATGAAGGGGCCGGAGCCGATGGGATGCTCGGCGAAGGCTTTCGCCTTGTCGTCCAAGGTGGCCCCTGGCGTGGCTTCGAAGGGCTTCATGGGCAAGATGGCGGTGTTGAAGGTGGCAAGGCCGGCGGCCAGCGTCGGATCGGGATGCTTCAGATGGAGGGCCACCGTATTCGCGCTCTTGATCTCCACGGAATCGACGGATTCGAGAATGAAGTTCCAGATGCCTTCCTTGGGATTGCGCGCCCGGTCGAGGCTCCATTTCACGTCGTCGGCGGTGATGGACGAGCCGTCGGAGAACTTGGTTCCCTGGCGCAGGGTGAGCGTAAAGGTCAGCCCGTCATCGGCTACCTGATAGGCAGTGGCAAGACCGGGGGTCACGCCTTTGCCGTCGGCGGTGGGCTGCAACAGCGTGTCGAAGAGGTTGGTAAGAACCCAAATGTCAACATTGGCGTCGTTCAGGACCGGATCGAGAAACAACGAATCGGCGTAGCGGGCATAGACCATCTTGCCGCCGCGCGTCACCGCTTCGGCGCTTGTGGTCAGGCCAAGCACAATGCCGGCCATGAGCAGCAATCGAATCCCTCGGTTCATCGGAGCATCTCCCTGAGAAAGACCACGACAAAGGCTTTGTATTGTTATAGTCAGTTATGACACCATGCCATATCGGCTATGTCAACTTGGCCTAGGTGGAGGCGGGCGGGGCATTCCCGAACAGCAAGGCCTGCGCCAACAAGCACCTGATGCGACTCGGGAAGGGGCAAATCACGAACGGGGGAAGGCCCTATCGGCAGCTTGAAGCGAGGCCGCCGGTGTTATAGTCTATGATAACACAACACTGAAAAGCACCCGATGCCCTTCAATATCGATCCCGATCTGCCGGTCCCGCTGGGCAGCCAGCTTCGCGGGGTGATCGAATACGGCATCGTCTGCGGCCAGTTGGCACCGGGCCTGCGCCTGCCGCCGGTGCGCGCCATGGCCAGCCAGCTGGGCATCGCGCCCATGACGGTCAGCCATGTCTACAAGGAATTGAAAGCCGTCGGCCTTCTGGAGACCAAGCCCGGCCACGGTACTTTCGTCAGCACCTCGGTGCTGGCCCAGGTCCGCCCCCAGGTTCTGGAACTACAGCCACGCATCGATGCGCTGCTGGACGACGCGATTGCCGCGGGCCTGACCGGTGCCGAGTTGGTGGCGCTGGTGAACACCCGGATAAGTCGGCGTAACCACGCCATGCGCGGATTGCGCCTGGTCTTTGTCGGCATCTTCGAGGAAGCAACCCGCGCCTATGGCGTCGACATCCAATCGCGCCTGCCCGCCGGCGACAGCATCCACACCACCACCTTGAGCGCGATCGCCAGCGATGAATTGGCGCGCAAGCGCGCGCTGAACGCCGATCTCGTTCTGACGCTGGCCAATCGCAAGGCCGATGTGCTGGATATCCTCGGCCCCAAGAAGCTTGTCATGGGCGTCAGCTACATCCCCTCGGAACGTACCCGCACCTTGCTTGCCCAGATCGATCCTTTGGCGCGCGTTGTCATCGTTTCGACGTTCCCGGAATTCCTGCCCTTCATGAAGGCGGGGATTCAACGCTTCGCCCCTCATGTCCACGACATCCGCTCGACGCTGTTGGAAAGCCCTGACCTGGCCCGGATGCTTCAGGGCGCCGAGGTGGTGGTGCGGGCCTCCGGCTCCGAACGCGTCGTCGACATGCTGCCGGCCGACGTGCCCTCCTTCGAATATCGCCACACGCCCGATCCGCGCGAGATCGATCAGATCCTGTTGCCGTTGCTGGAAGACATCCGCGGCACACTGGCGACGCAACCGCTCGCCACGCCGCCCACGCCCCTGAGGAGATCCCATGAGAATTAAAGACATGAACTGGATGCAGGTCGAAGACTACCTGAAGCGCGACAACCGCGCCGTGCTTCCCATCGGCAGCACCGAACAGCATGCCCAGCTCAGCCTGATGGTGGATTGCATCCTGTCGGAACGCGTGGCGGTGGATGCGGCCAAGCCCACCGGGGTTCCGGTCTTCCCGCCGGTGAACTATGGCATCACGCCCTATTTCCGCGCATATCCCGGCACCGTCACCTTGCGCCTGCAGACCTTCATCAAGGTCGTAGAGGATATCCTCGATAGTCTTTATGAGCAGGGCTTTCGCAACGTTCTCATCGTCAACGGACATGGCGGAAACTCGCCCTCCCAGACCATGACCCAGGAATGGATGACCGATCATCCGGGCACCCGGGTCAAATTCCATAATTGGTGGAACGCACCCAAGACCTGGGCCAAGGTGCAAGCGATCGATCCCGTTGCCTCGCACGCGTCATGGATGGAGAATTTTCCCTGGACGCGGCTCGAGGGCGCCGTCACGCCGGCTCAGCAGAAGCCCATGGTCGATTTCGACAAGGTCCTGGGCGACAACGCGCAAGGCATCCGCAAGAAGCTCGGCGACGGCAATTTCGGCGGCTATTACGAAAAGCCTGATGCCGAGATGATGGCCCTGTGGAACGTCGCCGTCGAAGAAACCCGGACGATGATCGAGACGAACTGGGAATGAGTCATCGGCCGATCCTGATCTGGGGCGCCGGCGCCATCGGCGGCACGGTGGGCGCATATCTGCAACGTGCCGGCGATGCGGTGCAATTCGTCGATCGCGCCGCCGATCATGTGGCGGCGATCGCCAAGGACGGGCTGCAGATCACCGGGCCCATCGAGGAATTCCGCGTCAAGGCAAGCGCCTCGACGCCGGGGGACCTCGAGGGTCGCTTCGATACGGTGTTCCTTTGCACCAAGGCGCCGGACACCGCCGGCGCGGTGGAGGTTCTGGCGCCTTTCGTCACCGATGACGGCTGCGTCGTCTCGCTCCAGAACGGCCTCAACGAACAGGCAATCGCGGCCAAGCTGGGCGAGAATCGGACCATCGGCGCCTTCATCAACTTCGGCGCCGACTACATGTCGCCAGGGATGGTGCATTACGCCGGGCGCGGCGCCGTGGTGATCGGCGAGTTGGACGGCAAGACGACGCCGCGGGTTGAGAATCTCCATCGGCTGCTGAAGAAGTTCGAGGAGCGCGCCCTGCTGACGGCCAATATCTGGGGCTTTCTCTGGAGCAAGCTCGCCTATGGCGCGCTGCTCTTTGCCACGGCGCTGACCAACGATTCGATCGCCGATTGCCTTGCTTCCCCGCGCCACCGTGGCCTGCTGATCGCGCTCGCCCGCGAGGTGGAGGGTGTGGCGGTTTCTTCCGGCGTGCGTCTCGAATCCTTCGACGGCTTCGATCCGACCGCCTTCCTCCCCCAGGCGAGCACGGCCGATGCTGCCGCCTCGCTGGATGCGCTGGTCGCCTTCAACCGGCGCTCGGCCAAGACCCATAGCGGCATCTGGCGCGATCTGGCGGTGCGCAAGCGCAAGACCGAGGTCGACGCTCAGCTTGGCCCCGTGGCCAAGGCAGGTGCCGCGCGAAAAATTCCTACGCCGCTCACCACGCGCCTCATCGAACTCATCCACGATATCGAGGAGGGGCGCCGGCCGTTGGATTGGGCGACGCTGGACGCCTTGGCCACCGCCTTTCCGGCGCGCGGGTCGGCGGCATGAAGATCTCCTTCGAGGGTCGCCGGGCCGTCGTCACCGGCGCCGGCCATGGTTTCGGACGCGCCATCGCCAAGGCATTCGCCGATGACGGGGCGCAGGTCTGGGCCTGCGACGTCAACGCCGAGGGGCTGAAGGTGACGCGGGAGGTCTGCGGCAAGGCTTGCGAGATCCGCACCGTCGATATATCCCAGCGCGAGGCGGTGACGGCATTGATCGCCGAGGCCGCCGGCGAGGGCGCCATCGATATTCTGGTGAACAACGCCGGCGGCGTGCGCGGCCAGGTCGGCCGGCCCATCGAGGCGATCACGCCGGCGGAATGGCAGGACATCTTCAATGTCAATGTGACCGGCGCGTTCTATTGCGCCCAGGCCGTGGCGCCCGGCATGAAGCGGGCCAGATACGGGCGGATCATCAATATTTCCAGCCGCGCCGGAATTGAGATCAGCCTGACCGGCATCCAGGCCTATGCGGCGGCGAAGGCTGCCCAGATCGGCCTCACCCGTCAATTGGCCCATGAACTCGGTCGCTGGGGCATCACCGTCAACAATGTGGCGCCGGGTTTCGTGCGCTCAAACCCGACGACGGAAAAGCAGTGGCAATCCTATGGCGAGGAAGGCCAGCGCCGCCTGGTGGAATCCATTGCTCTCAAGCAACTGGGCAAGCCCGAGGACATTGCGCATGCGGTGCTGTTCTTCGCCTCGGACTATGCCAGCTGGATCACCGGCCAGATCCTCAGCGTCGATGGAGGCAAGTAGATCATGGAACCGCTGGACTATGTGACAGCCCATCGCCAGGCGATCCTGGAGGATCTCATCGCCTTTGCCAGCATCCCCAGCGTCAGCACCGATCCCGCCTATGCCGCCCATATCGCCGAAGGTGCCGCCTTCGTGGCCGAGCGGATGCGCCGCGCGGGCCTCGAAAACGTGCGGATAAATCCGACCGAGGGCCATCCGGTGGTCACATGCGACTGGCTGCATGCAGCGGGCGCTCCCACCATCCTGGTCTATGGCCATTACGATGTGCAGCCGCCCGATCCCTTGGAGAAATGGAAGAGCCCGCCCTTCAAGCCCGAGGTGCGCGACAACCGCCTCTATGCCCGCGGCGTTTCGGACGACAAGGGTCCGATGTTGATTCCGTTGAAGACCGCGGAAGCCTTTCTGAAAACGCGCGGCAAGCTGCCCGTCAATCTGAAACTGGTGATCGAGGGCGAGGAGGAGCGCGGCAGCGCCCATCTTGGCGCCTTCGTCAAGGAACATGCCAGCGAACTATCCGCCGATTTCGTGCTCTCCGCCGATGGCGCCATGTGGCGACCCGACGAGCCCTCCATCACGGTGGCCAATCGCGGGCTGGCGGCCCTGGAATTCACCGTCACGGGTGCGGCCAAGGACCTTCATTCCGGCCGGCACGGCGGCAGCGTTGCCAATCCTCTGCAGGCAATCTCGCGGCTGATCGCCACATTGCATGACGACAAAGGCCGCGTTGCCGTCGCCGGTTTCTACGATCAGGTTCGTCCCCCGACCAATGCGGCGCGTCAGGCCATCGCCGATCTGCCCTTCAGCGATCAGAAGTATCTGGACGCCATCGGCGCGCCGGCAAGCCCAGGCGAGGCGGGCTACGGTCTTCTGGAGCGCCAATGGCTGCGCCCGACCCTGGAGCTGAACGGGTTGGGTGGCGGCTATCAGGGGCCGGGCACCAAGACCGTCATTCCCAGCGTGGCTCAGGCGAAGATCACCTGCCGCCTGGTTCCCGACCAGGATCCCGATGCCATCGTCGCCGCGATCTCGAAACATTTGCACGATCATTGCCCGCGCGGCGTGACGCTCCAGGTCACGCCCGGCGACCATGGGTCGAAGGCCTACGCCATCCCCGACGATCATCCAGGCCTGGCGCTGGCCGAACGGGTGCTGGAGGAGGTCTACGGCAAGCGGTCCTTGCGGGTGCGCATGGGGGCGACGATTCCCATCGGCCTCATCTTCCGCGAGGCCATCGGCGCCGAGACGGTATTCTTTTCCTTCTCCACCTCGGACGAGGATTATCACGCGCCCAACGAGTTCTTTCGCCTTCAGCGCCTGGACGACGGGCTCAAGGCCTGGATCCGCTACTGGGATCTGCTGGGGGCCGAGGGCTGGAACTATGCCGCAAATCCATCCACGGCGCGCCGGTCGCGCGCCTGAATCAAGTAGCTGGATCGTAGAAAAAATCACATCGGGAGAAATGCCATGAAACGGTTGCTCGCGTTTGTCGCGCTTGTTGCCATGGTCGGGGTCGTCTCCGGCCTGGCGGGCGAGGCCCAGGCTGTCAGTCGCGGGGGTAAGATGACTTTCGCCCGCAACGCCGATTCCCTGTTCCTCGATCCGGTGTTGAACGAGCGCAATGTGGACATCTGGATTCTGAGCAATCTGTTCGACAGACTGCTGGAGCCCTCGGCGGACGGCAAATCGGTCGTCCCCGGCCTGGCCACCGGCTATCAGATCTCCGACGACGGACTTTCCTTCACGCTCACCTTGCGCCAGGGCACGAAGTTCTCCGACGGTTCGCCCGTCACCGTGGGCGACGTCAAATGGTCCCTCGACCGGGCGCGGGATCCCAAGAACGGAACCTGGAATTTCCTTCTGGAATCGATCGACGCAATCGAGACCAAGGGTGCGGATACGGTGGTCCTGCATCTGAAGCATCCCGACCCGTCGCTGGCCGCCGCACTCGCCATCTTCAACAGCTCTATCATGCCGATGAAGCAGTTCGAGGCCACCCCTGGCGCCACCGACGCGGACAAGGCCAAGGCCTTTGCCGAGCATCCCATCGGTTCGGGGCCGTTCGTCCTGGACAGCTGGCAGCGCGGCACGGAGATGGTGCTGAAGCGCAATCCCTACTACTGGCAGATGGGCGAGGACGGCAAGCCGTTGCCCTATCTCGACGAACTCCACTTCCAGATCATTCCCGAGGACTCCACGCGCATCCTGAAACTGCAGGCGGGCGAAGTCGACGGCGCCGAATTCATTCCCTATGCCCGGGTCGGCGAGCTGAAAGGCGATCCGAATCTGAACATGGAACTTTTCCCTTCGACCAAGGTGACGTACCTCTCGCTCAACATCCGGCCGACCTTGAAGAACGGCAAGCCGAACCTGTTGGCCGACGAGCGGGTGCGCCAGGCGCTCAACTACGCCATCGATAAGAGCGCGCTCATCAAGATTGTGACATTCGACGTTGGCACGCCCATGCGCAGCTACATGTCGTCCTCCACGCCCCTGTTCCATGGCGATGCGCCCGCCTATGCCTTCGACCTCGACAAGGCCAAGGCCCTGCTGAAGGAAGCGGGCGTGGCCGACGGCGCGGAGGTTGGCGCCATGGCGCTGGCCGGCAGCGCCGACGATACGGCGACGCTTTCGACCATCCAGCAGATGTGGGCCGCCGTCGGCGTCAAGCTCACCATCGAGCAGGCCGACAACGCCACCATGGTATCGCGCTACGACGCCGCTGATTTCCAGGTTCAGACCGGCTACTGGACCGACGACATCGGCGATCCGACCGAGATCACTTCGTATTTCGCGTATTTCCCAACGACGGAATCCCAGCACAGCGGGTATAACGATCCGACGATCCAGGATCTTTACGTCAAGAGCCAGAAGGAGACGGACAAGGCCAAACGCGCCGAGATGTATCGCCAGATCCAGGATATTTACCTGAAGGCAGCGCCGATCATGTTCCTCTACGAGACGCCCTATGCGGTGGCTCTCAGGAAATCAGTGCAGGGCTTTGTCCAGATTCCGCTGGGCAACAACATCTTCCTGCGCACGCATATCGAAAAGTGAGATTGCGCCGGAGCGAGCGAAGCCCCGATTACGCCGGGGTGAGATAAGGTGGTGGTGGCCCGCGGAGGCGGAGCGGAGGGCGAAATCTCGCCTTCTGCCCCGCCGTCGCACTTCGTTCAGGCACATTGGGGGAGACATCTCATGTCCTCATCGCCAGAAGAGTTGGATGCCGAGCAGCTGCGCCGTCGCGTGAGCCTCGGTGGGCTGGAGATTTCCGACGAGCGGGCGGCCAAACTGCTGCCGCTCGTCAATGCCTTGCTCAAGGGCTGCAAGCGATTGGAAGCCCTCGACCTCTCCGCCAAGGGCGGCTGCGGCGCTCTCTCACCCTGGGGTGGGCTGAAATGAGCGAGCCGCTGTTCCTCTCCATCGCCGAACTGGGTGCGGCCTATCGGGCGCGCAAACTCTCACCGGTGGCGGTCACCCGCCAGGCGCTGGACCGCATCGCCGCAATGGACCACAAGCTCAACAGTTTCATCACGGTGCTGGAGAAGGAGAGTCTCGCCCAGGCGGCAGAGGCCGAACGCGAATTGGCGGCAGGTAGGGATCGCGGGCCGCTCCATGGCGTGCCCATCGCCATCAAGGACCTGGTGGATATGGCGGCAGTACCGACCACCTATGCCTCGCGGGCGGGAAGCCCCAAGAGGCCGGCGCAGGATGCGTCCCTCATCGCCCACCTGCGGACGGCGGGCGCGGTGATCCTGGGCAAGACCAATCTGCTGGAATATGCCTATGGCGCGGTCCATCCCGACTTCGGCCAGACCAACAATCCCTGGGATATCAAGCGAACCTCGGGCGGCTCCAGCGGCGGCTCTGCCGCGGCGGTGGCCGCCGGCTTCTGCTTTGCCGCACTCGGCACCGATACCGCCGGGTCTATCCGCATCCCCGCAGCCTATTGCGGCATCGTCGGACTGAAGCCCACCTTCGGCCTGGTCGATCTGACGGGTGTGCAGGCCCTCTCGTGGTCGCTGGACCATGGCGGGCCGCTCGCTCGCAGCTGCGCCGATGCCGCCCTTCTGCTGGAAGGGATGACGGGCCAGCGTTTTAGTGCGGCGCCCCGAGATATTAAAGGCATGCGCCTTGGCGTGATGCAGCATGGCGATGCTGCGAAATACCTGCAGGCTGGCGTGCAGCAAGCCTTCGAGGCGGTACTTGCCCGCCTGGAGAAGGCCGGCGCCGAAATCAAGCTGGTGAGCGTGCCCGACATGGATCTGGCACCCGAAGCGGTGATGGCCATCCTCGAGCCCGAGGCGAGCGTCATCCACCAGCGGCTGATCGCCGCCGAGCCGGCGGGCTTCGGCGAGATCACCCGCTTGCAGATCGAAGCGGGATTCGCCATTCCGGCTACAGCCTATGTTCGCGCCCAGCAGCTGCAACGCGAATTGGCGGCGCGCTTCAGCCGCTTGTTCGATGAGGTGGATGCCCTCATGTCGCCCAGCGTGCCTTGGGTCGCACCGGTGGAAGATCCGGCACTCAACGACGACAGCGGCGCCGGCGAGATGCTCTATAGCGGGCTCTATAATCTCATCGGTCTTCCCGCGCTCGCCATGCCCGCCGGCCTGACGCCCGAGGGCCTGCCCGCCGGCCTGCAGATTTCGACGCCCTGGGGCAGCGACAGCTTGGCCTTGGCCATCGGCGCCACGATCGAAGATGGCGCGAAGCCGTTGCGGCCGAAGATCTAACGAAGACGACCGCGCGGGTGCGTGCCTTTATGGAGCTGGTGGGCGAGGGGTCCGCCGGAAATTGCAGGCCTCGACCGGGCAAGGCGAAACCGCGGCGATAGAAGCCGACTGCATCACGGCAGCCAGAATGGCTTGCCGGATTCGCGCTCTGCCTCGCGGCGATCGAGGCCGATATCGCGCAGGATGTGATCGCCCAGCTCGCCAAGGCATCGCCGCTGGCGCTGGCGGGCGGTGAACCATGAACAATGGGCCAGTCCTCTCCCCAGGACGGCGCTCGACGAGATTTGTGGGCGGAGGGTCATGGCGAGGACGCCAGTCACCACGAGGATCAGGCCGATCGCTGCCGCGGGGGCCAGGCTCTCGCCGAGGAAGATGAGGCCGATGGCAACGCCGACGGGAACCCGCAGATAGGCCTGGGCCGTGGTTGCCAGCGATCCCAGGCTCTCGATGAGCCGGAAGTAGATGACGAGCGCGAGGGCTGTGGAAAAGACCGCAAGGGCCAGGAGTGCGGCGAGCGAACCCGCCGATGGCGACAAATTCCACGGCCGATCGATGATGAGGCTGAGCGGGATCAGCAGCAGGGTACCAGCGATGAGGGATCCCGCCGCCGGCATCATGGGGTCGAGGCCACGGAACTGGCGCCCGAACAAGGCCGCGCCCGCATAGCAAATCGTTGCCGTCACGATGGCGAGCGGTGCTATCACCGCCTCGCCCAAGCCGCCAAAGGCCCGCATCCCGATGATGAGGGCGACGCCGGCAAGTCCGGTGGTGACGCCGAAGAGCCGGAGCAGCGTCGGCTTCTCCTGACGCACAAGGAGTGCCCCAAGCAGGAAGGTGAAGATCGGCGTCGTCGAATTCAGGATCGCCGCCAGGCCGGAATCGACGCGGCACTCCGCCCAGGCGATGAGAGTGAAGGGAACGACGCTGTTGAGCAGGGCCTGGACGAAGAAGCGGCGCCAATACCGGCCCTCGTGGGGCAAGCCAAGACCACGGAACCGCAAGATAGAAAGAAGCAGTGCGCCGGCAATCGCCGTGCGCGCCGCGATGAATGTCACCGGCGGGATCGTCGCCACGCCGAGCTTGATGAAGGCATAGGAAGAGCCCCAGAGCAGCGAGAGCATGCACAGAAAGGCCAGTTCTGCGACCCGGCTCCGGGCGGGACGTTCGGTCGCGATTGCCGGCATGTGATCTTCCTCGCAGGCTTGGGTTGATGTTCTGGCGGAACCTCGCAGCAGCCGGCGCCGGTGTCATGCGTAGACGCTTCGGCCGAGGCCGAACTATCGCGTAATGACGGCGGGCCGGTGGCCGGCTAGACTGCGGCCATGAGCAGGATGGTATCCGCGATCATGGTCGCCGAGATCGGCGCGCTGGTCGGCGACAGCGCGCGAGCCAATATGCTGGACGCCCTCATGGGCGGCCAGGCGCTGACCGCGAGCGAACTCGCCTGGCGCGCAGGCGTCACCGCCCAGACGGCGAGCGGCCATCTCGCCAAGCTGACCGAGGCGGGCCTGCTTGCCGTCGCCCGCCAGGGCCGCCATCGCTATTACCGCCTGGCTTCGCCCTTGGTGGGCCGGATGCTCGAAGCTGTGTCGGCCTTAGCCTCGGTCCAGAGCCCGCCCCGATACCGCCCTCGCTCGCGGATCGACGATGCGCTGCAGAGCGCGCGGACTTGCTACGATCATCTGGCCGGCCGCCTGGGCGTGGGGCTGGCCGACGCCCTCCTGGCCAAGGGCTATGTCGTCCTTAGCGAGGATGGTGGATCCACCACGCGACGCGGTGACCGGTTCTTCGCCAAATGGGGAATCGATCTGGCGGAAGCGGCGAGCCAAAGGCGGTGTTTCTGTCGTCCCTGTCTGGATTGGAGCGAACGCCGGGCGCATATCGCCGGCGCGTTGGGCGCGAAGCTGGCCGATCGCTGCTTCGAGTTGGAGTGGATCCAACGCCGCAAGGACACGCGCGCGCTGACCGTCACGCGCCGTGGTGTTCAGGGCTTCGAGAGCCTGCTGGGATTCGCCCTGCGCCGTCCGGCACAACTTGAGGGTTAGGGCGTGCCCTCCAGGCTACAGACAACTTTCATCTGCTGGCAGATGCGCAGCACATTGCCCACGGCAAACGATGTGGCCGATTCCCCGCCCGGCGGAATGACCGAGGCGATGACCAGCTCGGAGACCTTGTCGTGCAAGGCCACCACATGGATGCCGGCGCTCAATTTTCCATTGCTGACCTCGACGTTGCGCGTCGCGTCGTTGCGCTGAACGGTCCTGTAATCCTTGTGGGTTGCGATGGTGGCGATCACCGTCTGATAGACCTTATCCGCATTGGCCTCCAGCAGCACGGTGGCCACGTCATAGCGCGGCGTGTTGGGCGCCGGGCTCTGGGTCATGCTCTGGACGCGCCCGATCACCCTGCGGGCCACCAAGATCCATTGGGCATGGGCGCCGCCCGCCGACAGCAACAGGAAGGCGAAGGTGAGCAGCAGGTTTACGGCCAAGCGATGACGATTCATCTCATTCTCCGAATTCTGCATCGTCTCCGCCGAAAACCAGCGCGTTTGGAGCGAGGTGGAGCAATTTTTCGCATGGAATAGCGAACTCGCCAGGCAGGCGAGTCGGACGATCGGCCCTTATCACTTCCAAACATTGGCCTCGCTGGCGAATGCCGCGCGCTTGGCCCGTATGACGCAGAAGCGATGGCCGCTTGGCGCCTGCATGACCCACCAGGTCTCAATCTTGGCGACCCGCTGGGCCCCCAGTTTCTCCAGGCGAGTTGCTTCGGCCTCGACGTCGTCGGTTTCGATGTCGAGATGCACTCGGCTCGGGTGGTCCACCTTCTGCACCTCGATCGCCAATCCGTTGGGCGCCGTCTCGAGCCCGATGTATTTCGCCTCCGGCGACGCCCGGGTGGGAAGCCCGAGGGCAGCACTCCAGAAGCGGGCGGCGCCGTCAAGATCCGCCGTCTGGCAATCGATGATAAATCCGCCGAGCTGGCTGCGATGCATGTGCCCTCTCCTTCGGTTTCGTGCCGCGGCTATCTTGCCAAAGGCCGTCGTCCGGCGTAAGAGAATATCTCCAATTGGGGAGTAGTCGCCCGGCGTTTTGCCCGGGCCGTGCGTCAACACACTTGGCGAACTTCGCCATGGCGCCCGGGGCCTTCAGGCATGACGAGACCATCGGATCAACCCTGCCGCATTCGAGCGGCGGCGGGGGTGGCCGTTGTCTGTCGCCCGCTCGGCCTGGAGCATTCAGATGGAAGCCTTCCTGGTCTCGATCGCCAGCGTCGCAGTCGCCGAAATGGGCGATCGCACGCAGCTTCTCGCCCTCGTGCTGGCCGCGCGGTTTCGCAAGCCCTGGCCCATCGTCGCCGGCATCGCATCGGCCACGCTTGCCAATCACGCCGCGGCCGGGCTCGCGGGCGTCTGGATCGGGCGGCTGCTGACGCCCACGGTTCTCGATGCAGCGGTGGGCGCCAGCATGCTGGCGATGGCGCTATGGACACTGGTGCCCGACAAGCTCGATGACGAAACAGGCGGATCGCCACGACGCCGAAGCGCCTTCCTGACGACGCTCATCTGCTTCTTCATCGCCGAGATCGGCGACAAGACCCAGATCGCCACGCTGGCGCTAGCCGCTGTATATCCAAACCTTGTTGCCGTGATCGCCGGAACCACGGGCGGCATGCTGCTCGCCAATGTTCCCGTGGTTTTTCTGGGCAAGGCCTTCGCGGACCGGCTGCCGATGAAGGCTATCCATTACGGCGCGGCGGTCCTGTTTGCGATTCTGGGTATCGTGTTCATGGCGCGGGCGATTCTGTATTGATCTGATGCGGCCTGCGCCGATGGCGGGCAGTTTGCCGGGGTCGCCTTGGACTCGCCCTCACGCTGCGGCGCCGGCTTGTCGATGGGTGCGACCCTCGAATTCGCCCTCCGCCTGCAAGACCGGATCAGTTCGATTCAACCTGGCCCCAGCTGTGGGCCGCCAAATTTCATCAAGTCAAGCATATAGTGCCGACCCGTACAACGCAGAGCGGTAGTGGCCCGCATTGAGGGAGGGGCATTCGCAGTTCCAGAGCAAGAAGCGGAGTGCCTGCACCAACCTAGCTATCCAGGATGTGCACTTGAGCGAGTTAGCACTTCACCATGCTGCTTGCTTCTGACACCAACTGGAGGTCTGCCGATCATGCTACCATTTCTGTCGCTCCACGCCATTGCCGCCACGCGCGGCGATGGGCTACGCCCCGAATTACTTGCTTTGTTTGAGCGCCTTGCGGAAGCCTCAGGGTGCGGTGTTACCGTTGCAAAAATCGGACGGAGGCCGGATTGCTTGATCCAGTCTGGCCCGCATCCCGCGTTCGCGGAAGACGCAACGCTGTTGCTGGAGGACGTTGCGAAATAGGGCGCCCTAGTCACGAGCGGTGCGCGGCCGACCTGCGCCGTAGGCTGACGACGCCGCATTGCCGGGAGCAATTGGATGAGACGGATGCTGTGTGTGTTTTGTTGTCGGACAATCCCCTCAGCCGGAGATCGAGGCCCACATCGCGCTTGCTGCGTTCGGCCTCTCGTTGCGGCTTGGGGGAGCGCTTGATGGCATGACCCGCGAGCAGATCGCCACGCAGGCGGCACCTCGCTCGGATGCCGACACCCTGCTTACCGTGCTTCCTTCGGGCGAGACGGTGACGATCTCCAAAAGGGTGGTGACCGCAGCGAATTGGACCTGCGCAAATTGACGGTCGATGATATCGGTTGTTTGCGCTTGCCCCAGCGTACTCGGCGAGGGCGAGTTCAACGATCGAATTCTTGTCTTGATTGCGACCCTCGATCCGATTCTGGCCAACTATTTCGGCCGACCGTTTAGAACACTCCGCGGAACGTCAGGTTGATCCGCATCCGACCGACCGTCTCGTGGTTACCGTCCTTCAGCTCTGTGACGCCGTGGTAGCGAAGGCGCGAAGGCCCGCCCCACACGGCGACGTCGCCGTGGCGCAGCGCGAATTTTCGGACGGGATCGTTGCGCTTGAGACCACCGAAATGAAAAGTCGCCGGCAGACCAAGGGATACCGAGACAATCGGATTGGAGAAGTCACGCTCGTTCTTGTCCTGGTGCAATGTCAAACGGGCACCGGGCTCATATCGATTAATCAGACAAGCGTCCGGAACGAAATTTGGGTAGCCCGCTTCGGCGGCTGCGCTCGTCGAAAGGTCGAGAAAACTCTTCGGCAGCAAAGGCCAAGGCTGACCGCTTTCGGGATCCAAACGGTCATAGCGATAGCCGTTCCGGTCGGTGATCCATCCCGCAGCACCGCAGTTCGTCATCGCCACCGACATGACGAAGCCCCCTGGTGTCGTCATGTGCCTAAAGGGCGCCTGTAGCGTGATTACCTGGAGCGCGCCCAAAACATCACGTTCAAACGGCAGGGCCTTGCCGCGAAGCAGCATGGCACCTTCGGCCATTATTTCGTGTGGCGGCTCTACCGATTTCGCCGCACTAAAGAGGTCCGCTTCTTGGCGGGCGCGAGCCTTCATTGGCGATGGGAAGCTTCTCGATCGAGCAGCTTCCGCTTGCGCTCGATGCCCCAGGCATAGCCTGAAAGCGATCCGTCATTTCGCACCACCCGGTGGCACGGAATAGCGACCGCCAGCTTGTTTGCAGTACAGGCGCCCGCGACCGCCCGCACTGACTTCGGCGAGCCGATCCGTCGGGCGACCTCCGCATAAGAAACCGTTTGGCCGACGGGAATTTCCTGTAGGGCTTGCCAGACTCGCTGCTGAAAGGCCGTGCCGCGCACATCCAGCGGCAGATCAAGCCCGAGGCTCGGGGCTTCGACATAGCCGACAACGCGCGCCACCTGAACTTCGTAGTCCCTGTCGGCGCCGATCAGATTTGCTCTGGGGAAGCGATCTTGAAGGTTTCGGACCAAGGCTTCGGGGTCGTCGCCAAGAAGGATCGATGCGACTCCTTTTTTGCTCGATGCGACCAGAATGGCTCCAAGAGAGGATTCCCCAACCGCAAAGCGGATGTTTTCGTTCGTGCCGCCGGCGCGATATTGAGTCGGCGTCATCCCGAGCATGTCGGTGGATTTTTCATAGAAGCGGCCGCTCGAATTGAAGCCTGCGTCGTATATTGCCTCGGTTATGCTGCTGCCGCTCGCCAGGCTCTCGCGGACCTTTGCCGCACGATGGGCGGAGGCGTAGTCCTTGGGTGTCAATCCTGTGGTCGCCTTGAACAGGCGATGGAAGTAGCTGGCGCTACGGCCGACCGCTTCTGCCAGCTCAGTCAGCGACGGCTCCTCTTCACTCTGCTCGATCAGACGACAGGCCTGTGCGACAAGGGCCGCGTTCTCGCCTTCGATCGAAAGCCCATCAGGATTGCAGCGCTTGCACGGCCGGAACCCTGTCCTCTTCGCGGCTTCGAGGGTGACGTGAAGTTGGACATTTTCTGGATTCGCCGTCCGCGCCGGACACGACGGGCGGCAATAGATTCCAGTTGTTACAACCGAAAACCAGAAGTGACCGTCGGCGGTGCGGTCCCGCGCGACGATCCGCGCCCAGCGTGGGTCATCCGCTATGGCCACTTTCGAGGACTTCTTCGGGCTTTCGAGCGTCATCATGGTATGGTTCATTTCGCAGATCCTTGAACTTAGGCGATCATTTCGTCGACAAGGGTTCGCCGCACTCCGAGTCTTGCTTTCAAAGCCGACTGCATCGGGCCTCCAGCGTCAAAAATCGCCAACACAGCCACTTTTATGGCGGAAAACGCTCCCGTCCATCCGAATCTTGCTCGGGTCTAGCCCCACCTAGCCGTGCGCTGCTGGCGGCTTGCGCCTCCTGCCTGGGAGCGCAGATGGTGTAAATACCGCCTAACGCATACCACGAGACAGGGCCAAAATCCTTCCGTGCAAACATTGTTAAGCAAAGGCTGGATTAAAAAAGAGGCTCGCACGATCACGTGCGAGCCTCTCTTGAGATTGAGGGCAGCCACCGAGGACAGTGGGCGACAGCCTTATTCGATCAAGCGACCTTTTTGATGAGGCCGAGCTGGGTTAATGCCGTGACGCCATCGTCGAGTCCGATCTCTTCGACGATCTTGCCGTTCTGGAGACGCAGCACTGTCGTACCGGTGAAGTGCATCTTCCGGCCAGTCGCGGCAGGCAGCGAACCGACAAGGAAGTCGCTGAAAGCCGGGCCGGTATGCGTGCCGCCGCCTTCCCATTGTCCGACAACGTAATCCTCTTCGGCGATCAAGTCTGCAGTACCCCAGAATTTGAGATCCGGGAACGCGGTGCGGAAGTCGGTCATGAAGGCCTTGATGTCGTCATGGCCCCTACGCGGTTCGTGGAGCGAGTACTTAAGCAGCATGTCCGGCGCGGCGATGGCGTCGACGACGGCCAGATTGCAGTTCTCGCCCCAAAACTCGGTGAACCACCGGCCGACGATGGTCTTGTTGTCTTGTTTGCTCATTTTGATTCCTTTCTTTGTGTCCGATGAGGATCGCCGATGTGGATCGATGATCCGAGCAAACAGGTAGTCTGATCCGATGAGCCGCAAACTCCGGTTCTTGCCCCAACATCCTATTCGCGCCCGCCGATAACCGACGGCACGGTGACCACGTTCGCAAATCGAATTCGAGAGCAAGCAACGGAGCGCGCGGTGCTGAGAAGGTCCTTAGATAGACACTCGTCCGGCACTAACTTCAGGGAGCGAAAGATGAGCGAACAAATCCGCTATGCTTGGGGGCAAAGCTCCCTCGGCGAGTTTATTGCTGCAGTCTCGAACAAAGGCTTAGTGGCCTTCGAGTTTATGAAGCAGAACGGGGAAGTGCCCGCCAGTCTTCGAGCGCACTTCCCGGATGCCGCCATTGAACTTGACGAAGTGGGCCTTGCCGATATCGTCAGAAAACTCACCGAAATCGTCGAACGTCCCTATCTCGACTCCGGTATCCCGCTCGACATTCGCGGATCCGATTACCAGAAGCACGTCTGGAACATTTTACGCCAAATTCCGGCTGGTCAAACGACCAGCTATGGCGCCATCGCAGCCGAGATGGGCTCCCCGCGTGATGCGAGGGACGTGACTGACGCGATCGCCAATAACACAATCGCGCTCCTGATTCCCTGTCATCGGGTGGTGAAGAAGGATGGTTCTTTGTCAGGATATCGATGGGGGACAAGGCGAAAGCGGGCGTTGTTGGCACGTGAAGAGCATCTGCGGGATTTTGGGTTTGTCTGGTGACTTGCGCTCTGCCGGGAAGGCCTGGGTCTACCAGGGAAGCCACTTAGTGGCTTTGGGTGCTTTTCCGGTCGTTTAAATTCCGCGTGGCGTCGAGCTGTCGGAGGCCAGTATGATCGCCGCCGGCCGGTGCCACACGGCGAGGGCTAAAGCCTCATAATTGTTAAAAGTGGTCTCGAAGCGAAATAAATGTCGCTTGCGCGTAGTATCACCGAGCGCGATCTCGGCCTCTCCGAGTTTGCCAGCGCGCTGAGCCCCGCAGTAGCCGGCGACATGTCGGAAAAGTTCAATTTCACTTACACGTCCGAAGCGGAGAGTGAAGCTCGGGCGATCCCGGCTTGTCAAAAGAGGACCATTAGGCCAATCTCGGCTTCAACAAGCCGGATATCGGCTGGGTGTTGGTTCAAAAAGGGGGGGGTCAGCATGTCCTTGCATAGTTCGGAAGAATGCCGTGTCGCAGCCTGTCTCTGCCATGCGCGGGCCGACGCCGGCGAGCTTCGCGCGATGCGCGATGCGAACGCGATCAACTTGTCCCGCCGGGGCCTGTTGCGGGCGGCCCTGACCGGCACTGCGGCCGGCGTGCTCGCCGGCACCGGACTGGAGGTCCTCGCGCCGACCGCCGCCCGCGCCCAGAGCACGCTCAGCCCAGCGGCAGCACTACAGACGCTCATGGACGGCAACAAGCGCTTCGTCGAGCGCAAGCCGACCCACTTCGAGGAGGATCTAGCAATTCTGAAGCAGAACACGGTGGAGAAGCAGGAACCCTTCGCATCGGTTCTCTCCTGCGCCGATTCCCGCGTCCCAGTCGAGCTGCTGTTTGATCAAAGCATCGGCCATGTCTTCGTCAACCGCGTCGCAGGTAACATTGCCACTTCCGAGATCATCGCCAGCATCGAATATGGCATCGCCGTGTTGGGGACGCGGGTGATGATGGTGCTCGGCCACTCGTCCTGCGGTGCGGTCAAGGCATCGATAGCAGCCAAAGCCGTGCCCGGCCAGATCAGCTCGCTCTATCGCTATATCCGGCCCGCCGTCGACGAGGCGGGCGGCGATCTCGTTGGATCCACAAAGGCCAATGCCCGGATCCAGGCGAAGCTGCTGCGGGAATCCTCGCCCGTCGTCGCGGCGGCGCTGAAAGACGGCAAGCTCGACGTCGTCGCCGCCTACTACGATCTCGCCAGCGGGAAGGTCTCGCTGCTCGGCTGAGGCCATGACGCACCGCCGGCGCTTGGTCTCAATGAGGACCCGTCAAATCTCTCCGTTTCCTGCCGTCAAGTCGGACCGATCACCATCGAGATCTCGAAACTGCCCAAGAGCGAGGAGGCGTTCAGTGTAAAAACGAGCATCTTCTTCAAAGCGACCCGCATCTACCGATTGCCGGACGAGAAGCACAATACGCCGGTTTATTTCTCCATCAATTCCAAGCTCATCAACGGTTCACCGGCCAACGCGATCAGCACGGGGCCGATCATGCCGTGGAGTGCCAGATGATCGTGGACAAGGGCGATCTCCGGTCGAATAGTATCGCCCCCCGCCGGCCGACCCGGCCCAGCCCAGGGGAAAGGCAGCACCCTTGCGTGCGAGACCGGCAGCAATCTCCTCACCACCGGATCGAATGCCCTCCGGCAACATCGGTGCCGCCCTCGTGAGCTGCAATAGCGCGCCCTTTGAGGCGCAGTAAGCCGCTTCGCGCTTTGTGCGCCGCATGACTCTCCCGCGACCGCATCCATTCTGCCGTCAGTGGTATTCGAGTCGGCTAGGCTAACAGTGCATTAAGTGCACTGACGATCTGTTCCACCTCTGTTGCGGTGTTGTAATGCGCCAAGCCGATCCGGAGCACGCCCTCGCCTTCGTCGAGGCCCAGGTGTCGGACCACTTCCAGTGCATAATTGTGGCCCGACCAAACGTTGATGCCCTGCTCACCCAGAGCGCGGGCCAGCGAGGTACTGCTGTGAAGCGGATGGGTCACCGACACCGTTGGTACGCGTTCGTGCAGGCGGTTGGAGTTGGTGATGCCCTGTACCTGCAGCTGTGGGATCCGGCGCAGGCCTTCGATCAGTTTCTGCGCCAACGGCATCTCATAGGCCGTGGTAGCGGAGTAGGCGCCAGCCAGCTTGGCGCGGCGATCGCCCGTTGTACCCGTCTGCTCGCCAAGCCAAACCAGGTAATCGGCCGCAGCGGCTAGGCCGGCAAGAAGTTCTGTCTGTGGCGTGCCGATTTCGTGCCGTCCGGGCAAGTCCTGTGGTGCGCAGCGAACCGCATAAGCGTAGAGATCGGCCAGGATGGCCTCGCGCGCCCAAAGTACGCCAAGATGTGGGCCGAAGAATTTGTATGCGGAACAGGCGAGGAAGTCGCAGCCCAGCTTGTCAACTTCAACCTTGCCGTGTGGAGCGAACTGCACAGCGTCAACATAGACGAGCGCGCCAGCATCCTTGGCAACTTTTGTCAGCTCTGCGACCGGGTTGATTGAACCGGTCAGATTGCTCGCATAGTTCAGGGCCAGCAAGCGAGTCTTCTCGCTCAGCAGCGCCTTGAGATCCTCCGGCTCGATGCGCCAAGTGTCGCGATTGAAGGGCAGCCAACGTATCGTCAGGTCGCGTTCCTCTGCTAGGCGTAGCCAAGGAGAAATGTTGGCCTCGTGGTCCATGCGGGTGACAATGACTTCGTCGCCAGATTTCCAGCCGCGGCCCAACGAACGCGAAATATGGAATGTCAGCATAGTCGTCGACTGGCCGATGACGATCTCGCGGCCTGAAGCGCCGCCCAGCAACTCGGCCATCGTGTCGTGCGCGCGATCGTAGATCGCATCGGCATCGCGCGAGGCCTGGAAGTAGCCGCCGAGATTACTCGCTGCACTGGCTAGGGCGGTGGACACCGCCTCGACCACTTGCTTTGGAACCTGAGTGCCAGCCGGATTGTCAAGGAAGACGGTCGTCGCGTTCAAAGCAGGAAACTGGCGACGTACTTGCTCCACGGGAAAGTCAGTCACCTTAGGCCTCCTTGGATTGGTTCCTCCAGCCTTATGGCTTGGGTGATCTGCCAGTCGCCATCCTCCCGGAGGTGGAGGTGTCCCGCAGTGAGTCCAGGAACAGTGAGAAGAGCTCGAACTGAGTGGAGATGCCCAGTTTGATGTATAGATTCTTGCGATGCGTCTTCACTGTCGTGGCCGAGATTTTGAGGTGCAGGCTGATAGATAAGGTCGAGTGGCCGCGCAGCAGTAGCTGAGCGATTTCTCGTTCTCGCGGGCTCAAGAGGCTGCCGCCGAAGGTCTGGAGGGTGTCGTCGGCACTGGAATCCTGGCCGCTGTTTGCCAAGTGCCCAAATCGGGCTTGGCGCCAATGGCGTCGGAATACGGCTGCCAGGAAGGGAACTGCCAGCGCGAGCTGCGCGATATCGTCGGCCGAGAATCCGCCGTTAACCGTCTTGCGCGACAGCGTGATTTCTGCGCACTCGCCAATCGGCATCTCAATTGCGATGCAGAGCTCCTCCCTTCCGGGCGGCCAGCCTTCGGTGAGGTAGCCGATCTCCTCTGATGACGTGACGGAAACTTTGTATTTCTTGAAATATTCACTTTCGAAGAAGCCGTCGGGCGCCAAGTCGCGTATCCTATAGGCGCCAGTCTTCAGGCCGCGTCGATACGCGTTGTAAAAGGGATTCAACACATAGGTATTCTTGACGTAGTTGATCAGCCCGGCCTTCGCGCTCGGACTGACGAAGGTGTCATAGACATGAATCGGGTTGGCCCGGTCGCGATAGACAAACAAAACGCAGTACTCGAAGGAGGTCAATATGCCCAGGGCCCGGACCAGCAGTTCTGGCAGGATCGGTTCCTCCATGCGCTCCACGATCTCGGCACTGGCGGCTGTCCAGGCGGCTGGCAGCGAAGAGACGGTATCCTTCAGGCCGTCACTCCTGGAGTTGGTCGTCATTGCCAATTCCTTTGGAACAGCAACTTGCATTGGGAGAGGCAGTGACTGCGTAGAGTTCGGTGGTGCAGCGCTCCACCAAGCCATCTAACCAACGCGGAGTGGGCGATTCCGGAGCTGCTCATTCGGCCGCCATCGGTGCTTGCCCGCCCACCCGAGTGGCCAGCCCGGCGGCATCACCCCACATCAAAACAATCCGGGCTCGCCATACCAGATTCTGCGGCGTATTCCGGCCCACCACCCAGCTGGCCAACTCCAGCCGGTCCGACGACGATAGCCACGTGCAAGATTCAGCTTCCATCCCCCGAGACTCGCATTCCAACGAGCATTAGGGAATCCCTGTTCTTAGTGCCGGTACACCAGGCGGATTGGACTCGTTTATCCTGCGGACCGACCGGACGCAAGCCGCGCATCGCGCAACTGCATCGCTGGGAGCGCATCCCTCATTCCTGCACCAGATCGGGCCGGAATTCGGGCCGCCCGCCCGTCAGCAACCTCTCAATGCGATAGAATGCGGGCTAGAAATGCCCGTGTGCGCTCCTGCGTCGGCGCCGTAAAGAACCGCTCGGGAGGCGCTTCTTCGACGATCTGGCCATCATCCATCATGACGATCCGGTCAGCGACTTCGCGCGCAAAGCCCATTTCGTGGGTGACCACGATCATTGTCATGCCCTCTCGAGCAAGCTCCTTCATCACATCCAGCACCTCGCCAATCATCTCGGGGTCAAGGGCACTGGTCGGCTCGTCGAACAGCATCAGGGCCGGTCGCATCGCTAGCGCGCGGGCGATGGCAACGCGCTGCTGCTGACCGCCGGAGAGCTGTGCAGGATAGGCGTCCGCCTTGTCGGCCAATCCCACGCGGGCGAGAAGCGCTCGTGCGGTCGTGATCGCATCCGCCTTTGGGATCCTGCGCACCTGGATCGGCGCCTCGATGATGTTACCCAGCGCCGTTAGATGCGGGAACAGATTGAAGCGCTGGAAGACCATGCCAATCTCCCGACGCTGGTGGGCAATATTACGCTCGCGATCCTCAATCATCCTGCCTCCGGCCTCGCGATAGCCGATGAGGTGGCCATTGACCAGGATTCGGCCCGACTGCACCCTTTCCAGATGATTGAGGCAGCGGATAAAGGTCGTCTTTCCGGAGCCAGAAGCGCCGACGATGACGACCACCTCCCCGCGCCGGACCGTCAGCGAAACTCCTTTCAGGACTTCGACTTGTCCGAAGGACTTGCAAACGTTGGTCGCCTCGACCACGGTTTCCGCCGTGTCGGCCGGCAAGCCGCCGATCGCTGAAAGAAGCCGTCCTGGCGCCTGCACCATTCAGCGTCCCCCCGGCAGTCGAATTGCGCGGAGCCATCCGCGGCCGCTGGTGACCGGCCCCGCCCGCGCGGTCCGCGCGCCCGGTTCGGCAAACTTGTTCTCGATCCACCGCTGGATCAGGCCCCAGAGGGTCGTCAAGGTGAGGAAATAGAGGGCGACCACCAGATACAGCTCGAAGACCCGGAACGTGGCCGATGTGACCATTTGGGTGGCCGTAAGCAATTCCTGCACCCCGATCACGCTGACCAGGGTGGTGTTCTTCAGCATGCCATTGAACTCGTTACCTAGGGGCGGAATGATGACGCGGGCGGCCTGCGGCAGGATTATGCGGCGCATCAGCTTCCAATAGGTCATGCCAAGTGATTTCGCCGCCTCATTCTGACCGATGTCGACCGAGGCGATACCGGCCCGGATGATCTCGGTCATATATGCCCCCTCATTCAAGCTAAGAGCGAGGATGGCCGCCTGGATATTGCCGGGAATCACCACAAAGCCGAGATCGATGTCCTCGAACCGAAAGATATTGCCGGCGGCAAGGCCGGTGTAGATGAAGACAATCTGGACGAGCAGCGGCGTGCCGCGCATCACCCAGACGTAGAAACTCACAATCAGACGAATGACCCGGTAGCGCGAGAAACGTCCCAAAGCCGCAAACAGCCCGATCAGGCAGCCAATGCTCTGGGAGATCACGCTGAGAATAAGTGTAAGCCACAGCCCGTGCAGATAGACTGAGCTCGGCTCAAGTAGATACTGCCAGAAGAAGGGCCAACTGAACGCCATGGTGATGACCTTTCTAGGGAGTCCGATCTGACGACTGAATCTCAATAAGGATTCGCATAGGCGCGCCGCGATAGAGTTCTAAAAGGAAGCTGACAGGAGTGCCCCCTGCAAGCGGGCGTTGGCGGTCTGCCGGGCGATAAGACACGCCCATGGCGTATGCCACCGCTGGTGGTGGTCGACCGGCTAGTGACCATGACGGGAACCCATCGCCTGCAAACGATAGCCACATGACAGCAGCCGCGATGGCGAAGGCGATCGGCGTCACCTCGGTGGCACGCACATGTCGGGCTTACAATCCTGCACCGCAGCGTCTGCACTAATTCGAGCTGCCTGATAGCCCGACTGTCGTCCACACACTGTGGAAGATCATCGGCCTCCATGTGCCGACCCATGCTGCGGTTCTGTTCGCAAACGGGTACATTGCATCCAAGCGTCGGGCATCCCTTGGCCGGGCTTGTCGACTAGGGAGGGCTGCTTCCACGCCATGGAACGCTGGATCTCGGAAACCGTGATCGAAAGCCTCTGGTTTGAACCAGCAGCCTGTCAAATTCATCCCCACAGTCAAACGAGGTCGCCAAGCCTCGCGTTCGATCCACTATAGAGCGTCACCTTCCAGGTGCCACTTCGTGAGGATCTTCAGATAGGAACCGTCCGCCCTCATGCTATCGAAGGCCTTCTGGATGGCTGCTCTCAGCTCCGATTCATCCTTACGGACTGCGATTCCGTCGATAACCCTCGCGAAGGGGGGACCAGCGACCTCGAAGATGTGGGGCGCTTTCAGGATATAATAGGCGGAGGACTCCAGCGTCGTCCCGTAGACATCCGCCTGGCCGATCTGGAGCGCCTGCAGGGCATCCGTGTCCTTGGGGTAGACGATGACGTTGGCTTCCGGCCTGCCCGCCTCCTTGAATTTCTTATTCTGCTCCTGGATCATGCCCAGCACCGCGGTTCCGTTCTCGACCGCGATCTTCACGCCCGAAATGTCATCAAGGCCTTGGATCTTCTTGGGATTGCCCGTACGAACCAGCAAGGAATTGCTGGAATATTGATAATCGACAAAATCGACGATGGCTCGCCTAGCCGGTCTATCGATCAGCTGCGAGATGATTGCGTCGCAATGCTTCGCCAGGAGCGCCGGAATTATGCCGCCGAAGGCCGTGTTGTTGAACTCCGCGGCCACGCCCATCCGCCTGGCGATCTCCGTGCCGATGTCGATGTCCGATCCGATCGGCTTGCTATTCTCATCATAATATTCCAGCGGAGGGCCGGAAATATCAGAGCAGTAGACAATCTTCCCCGCCTTGGCTATGGCATCCGGCGGCGTCACCTCGGCGGCTCTTGCCGAAGCCGCCAGACCAAGCTCGCAAAGGCCGCCGGCGAGCAGCAGCACCAGCGCCCAGCGGCTTGACCCATGGCCACCCTGCTGCCCGGTGATGGCTTTATGTTTCCCAGTCATCGAGTTTCTCCCTTATTGATTGCCCACCCGGCCTGGACCGAGGCGGGGTGCCATCCCTGCCGGCCACCAAGGTTGTTAAGCTGATTTAGCGGGAAGACGGAAAGAGCTGTCACCCTAGGCTCCTTGGATTGGCGCTCCGCCGTTATGGCCTGGGTGTTTCGCCGGCCAACATCCTCCCGCAGGAGGAGGCGTCTTAGCTGCCGTGTCGCGTTTACAGTGGGTCTAGACCAGTGTTGTCAACCTGGCCTCGCGGATAGAACAGCTCACAAAGGTCTATAGCGCGCGGCTTCTCATTGGCGAGCACACCTTCTGCAGTCTGAGGGAACCGGAGGGCTATTCGATTCGCCTGGTCGACCGCGTAGCGGTCTCAGGCAAGAACGCCGCCGTCGATCTCTATGAGGTGATTGACGCCGAGGCGCCAGAGCGACAGCAAGCCAAGCTTGCCACGCGCCCTGTGCTTCAATCGGCGATGCAAAGGTATTTCCGAGGCGAGTTCGACGCTGCACTAACGCTCTTTGAGCAGATGCGCGCTCAAGACCCTGATGATTTCGTTCCCATCCTTTTTGCCGACCGTTGCTCTCGATATCTACAAGAGGGGCCACAGAGCGACTGGCAAGGCTTCGAGAGGCTAACCCTCAAGTAGGCAGGCCCGACGCGTTACGCGGAGCTGTCTGTGAGCTGGGGCACCAGGGAATTCCTGCGGGCTGCTCGAAGGTTGTTGGCGTCGGCGTATATCTATCGGGCACTTCGAACATCACCTCGACGTTGTTGGCGGCGAATGCCTCGAGTGCGCTCGCCAAGGTGGGATCGGACAGAGCGTGGGCATCGATGCTGATGAAAAGCGGTCCGTCTATGCCGTTCCGGCTTCGGTACTGACAAATCGCCTGGCTGATCGCCCGAGGTACCGAAGGCAACGCGCTGCGATGCCACCCTGCGGCCGCTCGCGCCAGGAAAAGAGATATCGTCATGCAGCAGTGGCTATGGCAAACTGGCGGTTCAAGCTGGTTATGGCCAGTCTGTGCAGATGCACCAGCTTGCCAGCCCTATGGCAAAAACCTGCTTGCCGGTGGAGGGCGCAATTGGACCTATCCAGTCGGCTCGGCGCTGAGGGAGAAGACGACCTCCAGGTCTTGTGGGAGGACGGCGAACGCGTCCTCTGCCGCGAATGGTGCTTGGGCGCGGACGGCAATCGGACCACCGTGCTGGCCGTGCTTCCCGCCGTGGAGCACCCGCCCCCCGCCAGCCTCGATCGCCTTGCCCACGAATATGGACTGAAGGATGCGCTGGACGGTGCGTGGGCGGTGCGGCCGCTAGCGCTGGTCCACGAACACGGTCGGACCATGTTGGTGCTCGAGGATCCGGGCGGCGAGCTCCTGGAAGGGCTGCTCGGCGCGCCGATCGCGGTGGGGCCGTTCCTGCGCCTCGCGCTCGGTTTTGCCGAGGCCGTCGCCCGGCTGCACCAGCGGGGGCTCATCCACAAGGACATCAAGCCGGCCCATATCCTGGTGGATCCGACCAGCGGGGCGGTCCGGCTGTGCGGGTTCGGCATCGCCTCGCGGCTGCCGCGCGAGCGCCAGGCGCCCGCGCCGCCCGAGACCATCGCCGGCACGCTCGCTTATATGGCGCCCGAGCAGACCGGCCGGATGAATCGCTCAGTCGATACGCGCAGCGACCTCTATGCGGTGGGCGTGGTGCTGTACCAGATGCTCACCGGCCGCTTGCCGTTCAGCGCGAGCGAACCGATGGAGTGGGTGCACTGCCATATTGCCCGCCGGCCGGTGCCGCCCGGCGAGCGCGTGCTCGGCGTGCCGGCGGCGCTCTCGGCCATCGTCATGAAGCTGCTCGGCAAGACCGCCGAGGAGCGCTACCAGACTGCCGCCGGCCTGGCCGCCGACCTGCAACACTGCCGCGCCGACTGGGAAACGAACGGCCGCATCGCGCCGTTCGCGCCGGGGGCGCAGGACATCCCCGACCAGTTGCGCATTCCCGAGAAACTGTATGGGCGCGAGCGCGAGGTCGGCCGGCTGCTGGCGGCGTTCGAGCGGGTGGTGGCCCAGGGCCGGCCGGAACTGGTCCTGGTCACCGGCTATTCCGGCATCGGCAAATCCTCCGTCGTGAACGAGCTGCACAAGATGATGGTGCCGCCGCGCGGCCTGTTCGCGGCCGGCAAGTTCGACCAGTACAAGCGTGACGTTCCCTACGCCACTCTGGCGCAAGCCTTTCAGGGCCTGATCCGCCCGCTGCTGGGCCAGAGCGATGCCGAATTGGGCCAGTGGCGCGATGCGCTGCGGGAGGCTCTGGGCCCGAATGGGCAGCTGATGGTCGACCTGGTGCCCGACCTGAAGCTTATCATCGGCGAGCCGCCGCCGGTCCCTGAGTCGTCGCCGCAGGACGCGCAGCGCCGCTTCCAGCTGGTGTTCCGCCACTTCCTCGGCGTCTTCGCGCGTGCCGACCATCCGCTGGTACTGTTCCTCGACGACCTGCAATGGCTCGACCCGGCGACGCTCGATCTGCTTGCGGATCTGCTGACCCCGCCGGAAATGCGGCACGTGCTACTGATCGGCGCCTACCGCGACAACGAGGTCGATGCCGCCCATCCGCTGACGCGTACACTCGATGCGGTCCGCCAGGCGGGGGCGCACGTACAGCACATCAGCCTGGCGCCGCTCGCCCGGGACGACCTGGGCCGGCTTGTGGCGGATGCGCTGCATTGCGCGCCGGAGCCGGCCAGCGGCCTCGCCCAGCTGGCGCACGCGAAGACAGCCGGCAATCCGTTCTTCGCCATCCAGTTCCTCATCGCGCTGGCCGACGAGGGCTTGCTCACCTTCGATCACGATGCTGCGCGATGGTCCTGGGATCTCAATCGCATCCACGGCAAGGGTTACACCGATAATGTGGTGGATCTGATGGTCGGGAAGCTGGCCCGCCTGCCCGTTAAGACCCGGGCTGCATTGCAGCAGCTTGCCTGCCTCGGCAACATCGCCCAAATCACGATACTTTCTATCGTACACGGTACCTCGGAGGAGGAGCTCCACTCAGATTTGTGGGAGGCGGTCCGGCTGGACTTGATAATACGTCTGGAAGGCGTTTACCGGTTTGTCCATGACCGCGTCCAGGAAGCCGCCTATTCCCTGATCCCGGCAGACCTGCGCCCCGAGGCGCATCTCCGCATCGGACGGCTGCTCGCAACGCACACGCCGCCGGAGAAGCGCGAGGAGGCGATCTTCGAGATCGTCAATCAGCTCAACCGCGGCGCCACGCTGATCACCGAACAAGGGGAACGCGAGCAGCTGGCCGATATCAACCTGATCGCGGGTCAGCGCGCCAAGGCCTCTACGGCCTACGCCTCGGCGCTCACCTATCTTACCGCTGCTGCAGCGCTGCTGGCGGACGACGCGTGGGAGCGCCAGCGCGAGCTCGCCTTCGCGCTGGAGCTGAATCGGGGCGAATGCGAGTTCCTGACCGGCGCGCTGGCGGAATCGGAGCAGCGCCTGGCAGCGCTGTCAACCCGGGCCGCAACGACGGTGGAACGAGCCACGGTCACCTGCCTGCGGGCGGATCTCTACACGGCCCTTGATCAGAGCGGCCGCGCGATCGCCGTCGGTCTCGATTATCTCCGGCATCTGGGCATCGATTGGTCGCCGCACCCGACGGACGAGGAAGCACGCCGCGAATACGAGCGGATCTGGTCGCAGCTCGGCGGCCGCACGATCGAGGAGCTCGTCGACCTGCCCTTGATGAGCGACCCGGCGTCCCTCGCGACTCTCGATGTGCTGACCAAGCTTGGGCCGCCAGCATTCTTTACGGATGAGAACTTGTTTTCCCTGGTCGCCTGCCGAGCGATCAATCTGAGCCTCGAGCGCGGCCTCAGTGACGGTTCGTGCCCCCATTTTGTATGGCTTGGCGCGGTCGCCGGCGCGCGCTTCGGCGACTACAAGGCCGCATTTCGCTTCGGCCAGCTCGGCTATGAACTGGTCGAAAAACGCCGACTCAAGCGTTTCCAGGCCAGGACCTATAATAACTTCGCAGTTCAAGTCCTCCCCTGGACGAGACATGTCAAGGCTGTCCGCGATCTGCTGCGTCGGGCCTTCGAGGCCGCGAACAAGATCGGCGATCTCACCTTTGCCGCTTACAGCTGTTCCAATCTGAACGCGAACCTTCTGGCGGCGGGCGATCCGCTCGTCGAGGTGCAACGCGAGGTCGAGCATGGCCTCGCGTTTGTCCAAAGAGCGCGGTTCGGTTCCATCGTTGACCATATCAGCATCCAGCTTGGGCTGGTCCGGACGCTGCGCGGGTTGACGCCGAAATTCGGCTCCTTCGACGATGAGCAGTTTGACGAACTGCGATTGGAGCGCCGTTTCGCCGGTAATCCGGATTTGGCGGGTGCCGAGTACGAGTATTTGATCCGCAAGCTGCAGGCGCGTTTCATTGCCGGCGATTATGCGTCTGCTGTCGAGGCCTCAGCAAAGGCGCACAGGCTGCTTTGGACATGGCGAACGATGCTGGAAGCGGCGGAACACCACTTCTATGGAGCGCTTTCTCGAGCGGCACTCTACGACTCCGCATTGCCCAACCCGCGGCAGCATCTGGAGGCTCTGGCCTCTCATCACCGGCGGCTCGAGATCTGGGCGGCGAGTTGCCCGGAGAATTTCGAAAACCGCGCCGCACTGGTCGGGGCGGAGATCGCACGTATCGAGGGCCGCATACTTGACGCCGAGCATCTTTACGATCAGGCCATCCGCTCGGCACGCGCAAACGGCTTTGTTCACAATGAGGCGCTTGCCCATGAGCTTGCGGCACGCTTTTACGCAGCCCGCGGGTTCGACCAGTTCGCCGATCTCTACCTGCGCAACGCGCGGTACGGTTATTTGCGTTGGGGAGCCGATGGGAAGGTGCGGCAACTGGATAAGTTATATCCGCAGCTCCAGGAGAAAGAGCCAGCACCCGCTCCGACCGACACGATCGGGGCGCCAGTTGAGCACCTGGACCTCGCCACCGTGCTCAAGGTGTCGCAAGCCGTGTCGGGCGAGATCGTGCTGGAGAAGCTGCTCGACACGCTCATGCGCACGGCGATCGAGCATGCCGGGGCCCAGCGGGGGCTGCTGATCGCCCCCCGCGGTACGGAGCAACGGATCGAGGCGGAAGCCACGACCCGCGGCGACGTTGTCAGCGTGGTCCTGCGCGACGAGCCCATGGCCGCCGCCGCGCTGCCGGAGTCGATCGTCCATTACGTCGTGCGCACGCGCGAGGCCGTGATTCTCGACGACGCCTCCGCCGAGACCCCATTTGCAGCGGATGCGTACCTCCGTCAGCGTCAGGCTCGTTCCATTCTCTGCCTGCCCTTGATCAACCAGACCAAGCTCATCGGCCTGCTTTACCTGGAAAACAATCTGGCCCCGCACGTGTTCACGCCGACACGGCTGGCAGTGCTGAAGCTCCTCGCCTCGCAGGCGGCGATCTCGCTGGAGAATACCCGTTTGTATCGCGATCTGGCAGAACGCGAAGCGAAGATCCGGCGCCTGGTCGACGCCGACATCATCGGGATCTTCATTTGGGAGTCCGACGGTCAGATTCTTGAGGCCAATGACGCGTTTCTCCGGATGGTGGGGCAGAATCGCGAGGATCTCGTCGGGGGCCGCATACGCTGGACGGATTTGACGCCGCCGGAATGGCTCGACCTCGAGGCACCGTTGATACAAGAGCGCAAGATGACCGGGCGCTTGCAACCCTTCGAGAAAGAGTACTTCCGGAGGGACGGCAGCCGGGTGCCCGTGCTCATCGGCGTGGCGAGCTTCGAAGAAGGCGGCAACCAAGGTGTCGCCTTCGTGCTCGATCTGACCGAACGCAAGCGGGCGGAAGCAGAAGCACGCGAGAGCGAGCGCCGCTACCGCGAGGTGCAGATGGAGCTGGCGCACGCGAATCGCGTCGCAACGCTGGGGCAGCTGACGGCCTCGATTGCCCATGAAGTCAATCAGCCGATCGCCGCGACGGTCACCAACGCCCATGCCGCTTTGCGCTGGCTTGGCCGCGATCCCCCTGATCTGGAGGAGGTCCGGAAGGCCCTCGGCGCTATCGTCAAGGACGGCAATCGAGCCGGTGACGTAACTGGCCGGATCCGTGGTCTCATCAAGAAGGCGCCTCCACGGGACGATGAGGTGGAGATCAATGAAGCGATCCTGGAGGTAGTTGCCCTAACCCATGGCGAAGCGGTAAAGAACGGCGTCTCGGTGCAGACAGAGCTCGCGGAGGGCTTGTCACTCGTTCACGCTGATCGAGTTCAACTGCAGCAAGTCGTCCTTAACTTGGTCATCAACGCCATCGAGGCGATGAGCGGTGTCAGCGAGAGGCAGCGAAAATTGCTGATCAGCACCGGTAAAGTCGAAGGGGACGCGGACGGCGTGCTCGTCGCGGTGCGGGATTCGGGTCCGGGGCTGGATCCCGCCAGCCTCGAACGCCTCTTCGAGGCCTTCTACACGACGAAGCCCGGCGGTTTGGGGATGGGACTGTCGATCTGCCGTTCGATCATCGAAGCTCGTGGGGGGCGATTATGGGCCGAGGCGAACGAGCCGCAAGGCGCCATCTTTCAGTTCACGGCGCCCGCCGACCCGAGCGGCGCAGCGTGATCGGGGCGCTGAGACTGTCACTTGCCGACATAGGCCAGCCGGCGCACGGAAGCGGCGGGCGTGTCGCACAAGGCGCACGTCCGATATGGGTCTTGGCTGCGTGAAAGCCGTTCTTGAGGCGGTTGCATCTCTACTTTCCCCCTTTGAATGCGGCGAACGCTGTCAGCGCAGATGGCAGGCCGCGAAGTGCCCGCTGGACAACTCCCGCAGCTCCGGTGGTTCCGTTTGGCAGCGCGGCACCGCGATCGGACATCGTGCAGCGAAGCGGCAGCCGCGCGGAACGCCATGGGGTGCAGTCACCTCGCGCGCCGGTCGCCGCACCGCCCGGTTGCGCAGCCGCGGATGCGGTGCGGGCACTGCGGCCAGCAGCAATTCGGTGTACGGGTGTTGCGGGTGGCGCAGGATGTCCCGGGCCTGGCCGCTCTCCACAATCGCGCCCAGATACATGACAGCGATCCGGTGACTGAGGTAGGCCACCACGGCGATGTCGTGCGAGATGAAGACATAGGCGAGTGAGCGGGCCTGCTGCAAATCGGCCAGCAGGTTCAGCACCTGCGCCTGGATCGACACGTCGAGGGACGAGACCGGCTCGTCCGCCACCACCACTTCGGGTGAAACCGCGAGTGCCCGCGCAATGGCGAGGCGCTGGCGCTGTCCGCCCGAGAACTCGTGCGGGTAGCGTGCAAGCGTATCTGACGGCAGCCCGACCTGGTGGAGCAGTCGTTCGACCTGTCCAGCGATCTCATCGTCGGGGACAAGATCGTGGATAAGGAACGGCTCACGCAGCAGCGCCCCCGCGCTCATCCGCGGATTGAGCGACGAGTAGGGGTCCTGGAAGATCATCTGGACCTTGCGGCAATAGGCCGGCACCTGCGCATGGCGTAGATGCGTCACGTCCTTGCCGTCCAGGCTGATCCGCCCCGCGCTAGGAGTCACTAGGCGGACCATGATGCGCGCCAGCGTCGATTTTCCGCAGCCACTCTCGCCCACAAGGCCCAGCGTCTCGCCGCGGTCCACTGAGAGGCTGACGCCGTCCACCGCTCGCACCGTGGCGCCGCTACGGCGGAAGAACCCCCGGCGCATGACGTACTCCTTGTGCACGTCCACGACCGCCAGCGCGGGCACCGCGGCTACCGTCATGCCGACTCCTGGCGCACCCAACAGGCGACCACGCGCCCGTCCGGCGCGGCGGCAAGCGGCGGGACCTGCTGGCGGCACCGCTCCTTCGCTAGCGGGCAGCGCGGCCAGAAAGGGCAGCCGGCGGGGCGGTCGCGCGGCGACGGCGCAACCCCCGCGATCTCCCGCAGCCGCGCATGCGGCCCGTCTTGCTGCGCCAGCAAGTCGAGGCGCGGCACAGCGTCGAGCAGCCCCTCCGTGTAGGGGTGGTGCGGGGCATCGAACAATGCCTCCGTCTCCGCCACCTCGACGACGCGACCGGAATAGAGCACCGCGACGCGGTCCGCCATCTCCGCGACAACACCAAGGTCGTGGGTGATCAGCAGGATCGCGGTCTTCAGCCGCGCGCGGAGGTCCGCCAGCAGGCCGATGATTTGGGCCTGGATGGAAACATCGAGTGCCGTCGTCGGCTCGTCGGCGATGATGAGCTGCGGATCGCAGGCGATCGCCATGGCAATCATCACGCGCTGGCGCATGCCGCCGGAGAGCTGGTGCGGATATTCGCGCAGCCGGCGCTCCGCTGCCGGGATCCCGACCAGGCGCAGCAACTCGCCCGCGCGGACCGCCGCCGCCCGCGGCGTCAGGCCGAGATGGAACTCCAACCCCTCAGTGAGCTGCCGCCCGATGGTCAGCACCGGGTGGAGCGACGTCATAGGCTCCTGGAAGATCATCGACATGCGGTGGCCGCGTAGCCGGGTCATCTCCTGCGCCGGCAGCCCGGCGAGGTCGCGGTTCTCCAACAGCACCGCGCCGTGATCCACCCTGGCCGCCTCCGGCAGCAGGCCCATCACGGCGAGGGCGGTCAGCGACTTGCCGCTGCCCGACTCACCGACCAGCGCGAGCACCTCGCCCGAGCGCAGGTCGAAGCTTACGTCCTCGAGCGCGGGCACCTTCTCGCCGCGCTTGTGGAAACTGACGCCGAGTCCCTGCACCGACAGCGTGACGGCGGCCTCCCCGCTGACCGGCGCCGCGATGTCGCTCGCCCTCAAAAAATGCTCTTGCGCTGACGGGGATCGAGGACGTCGCGGATCCCATCGCCCAGCAGGTTGAACGCCATGACGGCGATGAAGATCGCCATGCCCGGCGCGATAACCACCCAGGGCGCACGCTGGAGATAGTTGCGGCCGGTCGCCAGCATCAGTCCCCATTCGGCGGTGGGCGGCTGAGCGCCGAGACCGAGGAAGGACAACGCCGCGGCCGACAGCACCGCGGCGGAGAAGCCGAGCGACGCGACCACGATCATGGGCGGCACGACATTGGGCAGCAGGTGCCGCACGATCACCCGCGCATGGCCGGCGCCGATCACCTGCGCTGCATCGACATAGGTCTTCTGCCGCTCCGCCAGCACAATCGCGTAGGTCACGCGTGCGTAGAAGGGAACGACACTGATTCCGACGGAGATCATCGCGTTGGTCAGGCTCGGCCCGAGGAAGGCGACCAGGCAGAGCGCGATCAGTACGTCGGGGAAGGTGTAGAGCAGGTCGATGGCGCGCATCAGCAGCCCGGACACCCAGCCACCGGAATAGGCGGCGATCGCGCCGATGCTGGTGCCGCAGGCCAAGCCGATGCCCACGGCGACTAGGCCGACGTACAGCGTCAGCCGCGTGCCGAAGACGATGCGGCTCAGGATGTCGCGGCCGAACTCATCGGTGCCAAGCCAGTGGCCCGGACCGGGCACGGACAGCCGCCGCGCGGCGCCGATCTGGTCGGGGGGATACGGCGCGAGCAGGGGAGCGAAGATTGCGAGCAGTACGAGCAGCAGGATGACCGAGCCGCCGAGGGCGATCTGCCGCGTAGCGAGCCAGCGGCGGAACGCCCGCCGCAGCGCGGATGACCGCTTCGGGCGAGCGGAACGCAACGCGCGCTCCCGCTCCGGAAGGATGGTTTGCCCGCTCATTCGACCGAGATGCGCGGGTCGAGCCACGCATAGGCGACGTCGAGCAGCAGGGAGATCGTCACGATGACGGTGGCGAACAGCAGGATGAAGCCCTGGAACAAAGGATAGTCGCGGTAGGTGATTGCCTGCAGCGCCAGCCGGCCAAGGCCGTTCCAGCTGAATACGTTCTCGACGACGATGGCGCCGCCCATGAGGTAACCGAACACCACGGCAATGATGGTAACCACGCTGATCAGCGCCGGCTTGAGCGCATGGCCATACAGCACCATGCGCTCCGGCAGGCCCTTTGCGCGCGCCGTACGGATGTAGTCCTCGCTCAGCACCTCGACCGTCGACGAGCGGGTCATGCGCGCGATGATGGCCATGTAGGTCAGTCCGAGCGTGACCGCGGGCAGGATCATGCTCCGCCAGTCGCTGCCGGCGATCGGCAGCCAGCCGAGCACGAGAGAGAACAGCAGAAGGAGCATCAGCCCGAGCCAGAAGTTCGGGATCGAGATGCCGCATACGGCCGCCATCATGAGCAGGCTATCCGCCCAGCTGCCCTTTCGGTATGCGGCAAGAAAGCCGAGCGGCATGCCGATGCCGATCGCGATCAAGAGGCCCGTGGTGGCCAGCGCGAAGGTGTTGGGCAGCCGTTCCAGCAGGAGCGCCGCCACCGGCTGGCTGCCAAAGATCGACCGGCCCAGGTCGCCGCGCAGGACATGTCCCATGTAGTGAAAATACTGCAGCCAGAGCGGCAGATCGAGGCCGAGCGCGTGGCGCATTCGTGCGATTTGCTCCGGCGTCGGCGAGGTGTTCTGCGCCATCATCATCACCACCGGATCGCCCGGGATGAGATGGATCAACATGCAGACGGCAAAGCTCGACACGATCAGCGTTGCAAGTGCGCTCAGTACGCGGCGCAGCAGGAAACGGGTCATTGCCGCAACCCGGCCGCCCCGCGCGGTTTCACGGCAGCTTCACGTCGTTGAAAATCGGAAGTGTCATGTAGCCCTGCGTGAACCCTTCGACATCGCTCTTTGAGGCGACAAGCCAGAACCATCCTGGCGAGAACAGCGGCACCCAGTAGGCGTTGGTCAGCAGGAATTTCTGGATCTCCCGGAGCTTCTGCGCTCGTGCCTGTCCGGAGAGCGCGCGCTGCTCGACCAGCATCTTTTGCAGCGTCGGGTCGTCGATGCCCTGCCCCGCGTAGCCCGGCGGCTGCAGCAGGAGGACGAGATAGTCGGGGTCGTTGCCGGATGTTCCCATCGCCCAAATCGCCGGCGTGCCGGTTGTTTCCCGGTTCTTCTTCGACATGTAGTCGACCCAGGTGGCGAACTGCCGCGTTTCGATTTTCGCGTCGATGCCGACAGCCTTCAACTCCTGCTGGATGACGACGAAGGATTCGTCCCATCCCTGTAGCGGAGACACCGAGAGTTCGACATGCAGCGGCTTGTCCGGGCCGTAGCCGGCCTGCTCTAGCAGCTCCCTTGCCTTGGCCGGATCGTAGTGCTGCCCCCATTCGGCGCATTTCTGCGGATCGTAGCCCTGGAGACCAGGCGCGACAGGGCAGACGGACGCCTCCACCATGCCGTTGAAGCCGATCTCCACCATCGCGTTGCGGTCCAGCGCATAGCCGACCGCCTGGCGCACCCGCGGGTCGTTCAACGGCGGGATCTTCGCCGTGAAGCCGACATAGGCGATCTGTCCGGTGCGCCTCTCGCCCGTATAGACCTTGAAGCCCTTGTCCTTGGAGAGATAAGCCACGTCCTGCAGCGATGGCTCGGTGAGGGTCACCTCATCGGTGCGCAGCGCCGCCATGCGCGCCGGTCCTTCCGGAATGACGCGAAAGATGAGCCGATCGGCGTAGGGGGGGCCCGGATTTTTAACCAGCGGGTTGTCGTTACGGTAGTTCGGATTGCGTTCGAGGACGAGCTGGTTATTGCGATCCCAGGAGACGAACCTCCAAGGGCCGGTACCGACCGGCCTGATATCGGCGCCCTGTACGGTGCTCGGGCACATCATCAGCGACAGCGGATTGGCCAGGAAACCCGGCAGCGGAGAATACGGCTTATTCAGCTTGATCGTGAGCTCGTCGCCGTCCACCGCCGTCGAGGCGATGTCCCCGTAGGCGGATGCGTTCGGGCTCGCGGTCGCCGGATCCATCACGCGGTCGATGTTCCACTTCGCCGCCACCGCGTTGAACATCGAGCCGTCGTGGCACTTCACCTCACGGATCTTGAAGGTGAAGGTCTTGGCGTCGTTGCTTCCCTTCCACTCGGACGCGAGGCCTGGGTGCAGCTCGCCGCTCGCGTCCATGGTGAGCAGGTTGCCGTAGATTTGCGTCATCACCTGCTGCGAGATCGTCGAGGAGACGCGGGCCGAATCGAGGCTGTCCGCGTCCTCGGCCCGCGCAAAGACGATGTCCTTGCTGCCGGCGGCCTGTGCGGCACCGATGCACACCGCGGCTGCGAGGGCTGCGGCCGCGGCGGTCCTGCCAGTAGCGGCCAGGCCGCGTCTCATGTCCGGCGGCGCATCGGCCGGCTTCCGTTCGGGTTGACCGCTACAACCGGCGTGCCCACGCCAAAACCACTGTCCCGGCATGCAGACCTCCCTTTTTCGTTCGCGTAATTGGTGAACGGCAAGCGCCGATACCGGCGCGCCAGCCGAGGAAGATTCTTGAGCAAGCGCATCGTTGCAAACGCATCGCTGCCTTGCTGCAGGGTGCCGAAGAACGCATTCCGCCGGGTTCGACCGGCGCGGCCCTGACCCGCACCGCCGAGCCGCTGAATTCCAGTCGTCTCGTTCCGGGTGAGGCATATCAGCGTCATCGATCGCCTCCTCGACAATTCAATGGAGGACGCGATCTTCCGATTTGTCAATGCCCCGTGCACACGCAGGCGGCGCGGCTTCCTCCGACGGCGTGGAAAGGGCATAATTGTGTCGCAGTGTGAAATGATCCGTCGATCTGCCGGAATGACAATCCGAGACCAATTTCACTCCGCGAACGCTCCGGCTGGCGAGCATAGTGCACGGAGGAAAGCAGATGCGTGTCGGCGTCAATGGCACCAGGATCTGGTTCGATGTCGAGGGAGCAGGGCTCGTGCCCGACGGCAGACGCATGCGCCATCGCCCGACGCTGGTGCTCCTGCACGGCGGCCCCGGCTTTGATCACAGTGATTTCAAGCCTTCGCACTCGGCTCTAATTGATACGGTCCAGCTCCTCTATGTCGATCATCGGGGCAATGGCCGCTCCGATTACAGCGATCCCGCGTTCTGGACTCTCGCCCAGTGGGCCGACGACCTGCGCGCTCTGTTCGACCTTCTGGAGATCGAGAATCCCATCGTGCTCGGGCTTTCCTTCGGCGGTTTCGTCGCGCAGTCGCTCGGGGTGCGTCATCCTCGCAGCGTTGGCAAACTCATCCTGTCCAGCACTGTCGCCCGCTTCCGGAAAGACCGCGCGATTGCCGCGTTTGGCGAGATGTTTAGTGCGCAAGCGCGCGAGGTGGCCGATGCGTTCTGGAACGATCCGGCGGATGAGGAAAAGGTGCAGAAATACCTCGATGTCTGCCTTCCGCTTTACAATCCGACGCCCGGAGATGCCGATGCGGCGGCGCGTTCCACGTTCAACCCGGCAATGCTCGCGCATTTCTACGGGCAGGATGGCGAGGGCCATCGCTTCGATTTTCGGCCGCGCCTCACGAATATCTCCTGCCCCACGCTGGTTCTTGCCGGTGCGCTGGATCCAGTTTCGACAATGGCGGATGCGGAGGACATGGTCGCCTCACTGCCGGCACAGCATGTTCGCTTTGAGCGATTTGCCGAGTGCGGGCACGGCGTGCATCGCGATGCCCCAGACCAGTACTTTGCGTTATTGCGTGAATTCATTGCGACCTGAGGAGCGTCCGCAGCGTCCCGAATTTCTACGATGGCTGTTGCCGCGCTATCGGATGACTTGGACTCATTACGCCGGTGCTGTCAGGTTGGGAGGTGAGATCGAAGCATGGCAGCGTTCGTGGCATAACGCCTGCCCGATATCCTCAACGGTATCGTGGAGAACGGCAGCCGCTACAAATTCGGGATCACTTCCATTTGTTGCTTCGGCTACCAACTCCGCCACTTCAGCGAGGGCCCACTATTCATCGCTGGCAGATACTGATCTGGACGTCGATTCTGGGCGGCATTTACATGTGGTGGTTCTTTCAAATCTCGATGCGCCCACGTTGGGAACGAACCTCCTGACGCTCATGGGAATCAGGGGCTGCGTATATCTGGGTTTCAAGATTCCAGGGCACCTGAGCTAGCCCGCGCCTGCGAATACGGAATGCCGCGTGGGGCGAGTATCAACGCGGCGGTAAGCGAGGGCTCTTCCCTGAATGCAGATCAGCTCGCGTAATTCGCGAAGCCTGTACGTTTGGCCGAATGTGGGACCCGGCCTTAGACGAGAGGGGCGACCCGTAGAGGCGGATTTACCCGCCCCTGCTCCGCGCGAAGGCCGCAGTCTTGCCGGACTCGAGAAGGGTCCTAGCGTCGAGCAAACCGCGGAGCTGGATCAGCTTGGCGATGACTCCGGTCCAGCCCGTCTGATGGCTGGCCCCGATGCCGGCGCCGTTGTCGCCATGGAAGTACTCGTAAAATAGCAGATTGTCGCGCCAGTGCGGATCGCGCTGGAACTTCTCGGCGCCGCCGAAGACCGGCCGGCGGCCGATGTCGTCGCGCAGGAAAATCTGAATCAGCCGGTCGGTGACCTCCTGGCTCACCTCGAACAGGTTCTTCCATTGGCCCGAACCCGTCGGGCATTCGATCTTGAAGGCGTCGCCGTAATATTCGTAGTACTGGAGAAGCGCGCGGATCAGCAGCGCGTTCAAGGGCATCCAAATCGGGCCCCGCCAGTTCGAATTGCCGCCGAACATGCCGGAGTCCGATTCCGCCGGCAGATAGGCGACGCGATACTCCTGCCCCTGAACTGACAACGTGTAAGGATGCTCGGCGTGATAGCGCGACAGCGCGCGGACGCCATAGGGACCGAGGAACTCCCGCTCGTCGAGCATGCGCGTCAGAATTCGGCGCAGGCGATTCTCGTTCACCAGCGCCACGATGCCCCGCTCGCCCACGCCGAAATGGCCCGGTCCTGTAGCATGCATGCTCTCGAGCAGCTCCGGCATCCGCTGCAGGCGCTGGTAGAACATCTGCGTCAGACGCGGCATGCGCTCTCGCTGCCACGGCTCGACAACCGTGATTGCGCAGAGGGGCAGCAGGCCCACGATGGAGCGAAGCTTGAGGCGGTTCGATCTGCCGTCGGGGAGCCGGAGGACATCGTAGTAGAAGCCATCCTCCTCGTCCTACATGCCGTCCTGGCCCACACCGTTCATGGCGCGGGCAATCCACAAGAACTGTTCGGCGAATTTCCCCGCCAGGTCCCCATAGGTCGAATCCTCGGCAGCGATCTCGACGCCGATCTCAAGCATGTTCTGGCAGTAGAGGGCCATCCAGGCCGTTCCGTCGGCCTGTTCCAGATACCCGCCAGTCGGCAGAGGGGCGCTGCGATCGAAAACGCCGATATTGTCGAGCCCCAGGAACCCGCCCCCGAAGAGGTTCTTGCCGAACCGGTCCTTGCGGTTCGTCCACCAGCTGAAGTTCAGCGACAGCTTACCGAAGGCGCGTTTCAGAAAATCATAGTCCGCTGGGCGGCCCAGCGCCCGCTCCGTGCGATGCAGGAAGATCGTGGCCCAAGCGTGCACCGGCGGATTGACGTCGCTGAAGTTCCATTCATAGGCGGGTATCTGGCCCGTTGGATGCAGCTAATATTCTTGCATCATCAGGTCGAGTTGATGCTTGGCGAAATCGATATCGACCGAGGACAGCGCGAGGGTATGGAAGGCCAAGTCCCAGGCGGCATACCAGGGATACTCCCACTTGTCCGGCATTGAGATGACATCGCTGTTGAGCATGTGGAACCACTCGCGGTTCCGCACTTGCCGCCCAGTGGGGCGCATCGGATCGGCCCCATGTTCCTCCAGCCATTTGTCAAGATCGAAGAAATAGTACTGCTTGCTCCACAGCATTCCAGCGAGCGCCTGGCGCATGACGCGGGCCGCGTCCTCGCCCACGCTCGCCGGCGTGATGGAGCGGTAGAACTCGTCGGCTTCGCGCCGGCGATCCTCCATGATTGCGTCAAAGGACGCACCGAAGGGTTCGCTCATCGCCTCGGGGGTCCGCTGCGCGAGGCGCAGGCGGATGGCAGCGCTCTCGCCGGCGCCTATGCTCAAGCTGTAGTGCACCGCCGCCTTGCTGCCGGTCCGCGCCGGGTTGACCTTCTCGCCCTTGCCGTTGACAACGCAGTCGTTGATGCCGTCCTTGACATAGGGCGTTGGGTTAGGCGTGCCCAAGAGGCGCTCGCTGTTGGTCTCGTTCTCGGTGAACAGAACGGCGGCCTCGCCCTCGCAATAGAGAAAGTATTCGCCCAGCTCGCCATGGGAGGCCGCGAGAATTTGGCAGTCCTCACCGGCCCTGAAGCTGAGTGACGGCCGCACCTGATCCGGCCACCAGGACCAGACATTGCGAAACCACAGCGTGGGAAGCAGATGGAGTTCGGCGGGCTGCGGGCCTCGATTGCACAACGTGAGCTCGATCAGAACGTCCATCGGCGAGGCCTTGGCATATTCCGCAAAGACGTCGAAATAGCGATCGTCCTCGAAAATGCGGGTATCCAGAAGCTCGTATTCGGGCTCGCCGCGGCCGCGCTGCCGGTTAGTTTCGACCAGGTCGTTGTAGGGATAGGCGGCTTGAGGATATTTGTAGAGCCATTTGAGATAGGAGTGAGTGGGCGTGGCGTCGAGGTAGAAATAGTACTCCTTGACGTCCTCGCCATGATTGCCCTGGCTGTTGGTGAGCCCAAACAGCCGCTCCTTCAGGATCGGATCGCGGCCGTTCCAGAGCGCCAGCGCAAAACACAGGCGCTGCTTGTCGTCGCTGATGCCGGCCAGCCCATCCTCGCCCCAGTGATAGGCACGGGATCGAGCCTGGTCATGGCTGAAATAGTTCCAGGCATCGCCGTTCTCACTGTAGTCCTCGCGGACCGTCCCCCACTGCCTTTCGCTAAGATAGGGCCCCCACAGTTTCCAGGCGACGCCCTTGTCGCGCGCCTCGTCGAGCCGCGCTTGCTCGGCGGTCTTCGTGTTCTGGGTCGGACTTTTTCGTGCCATGGCATGTTGGGCGATGCTGAACTCAAGTCGGCTTGGCCGTTTGCGCGCTCGCGATCTTGCCACTGACCGACGCCGTCACGGCAGCGGTCCAACTCAAAGCTGTCAGGCTGGTGTGTCTAGCGAAATTCCTTTCGGCGTAGAAAGGATAAAAATTCTAGCCATGCTCGAAGATTAAGGGCGCTATCATAGCGCATCTGGAGCGAAGGATCTACGCGTAAGGAGGTGCGGGCCCTGAGTGGCGAGGATGCGACGAGAGCTGTCGCCGACAAAACTCACTGCGCTATGGATTCCGGCGCGCTTTCCTCCATTGGCAGGATGAATCGTACCTCTAGCCTGCTGACCGAGAGCGGCTGTTTAATTAATCTCTGGACTGCTTAACTCCTTGCCGGCGCAATCCGCCGATAGCTCAATGCCTCTGCCACATGAACACGCCGCACGCCGGCGCTGGCTTCCAGATCCGCCAATGTGCGCGCCACGCGGAGCACGCGATGATAGCCGCGCGCCGAGAGCCTGAATCGCTCGGCCGCCTCCGCCAGCAGCTTGCGGCCGTCGGGCTCGGGCGTTGCCACCTCGTCGAGCAATTGCCCGTCGACCTCGGCGTTGCTGGCGATGCCCTTGCCGGCATAGCGGGCCGCTTGGCGCTCGTGCGCGGCGGCCACGCGCGCGGCCACTTGCTTGCTGCCTTCGCGGGGTGCCGGCAGCGAGAGATCGGCGGAACTGACGGCCGGCACATCCACATGCATGTCGATGCGGTCAAAGAGCGGGCCGGAGATTTTCGCTTGGTATTCCTGGGCGCATTTGGGGGCCCGGCCGCAGCCGAGCGCCGCATCGTCCAGATGCCCACAGCGACAGGGGTTCATGGCGGCGACGAGCTGGAATCGGGCGGGATATGTCACATGGGCGTTGACCCGGGATACGACGGCGCGGCCGCTCTCCACCGGCTGGCGCAGCGTCTCCAGCGTGGCGCGGGCGAATTCGGGAAGTTCATCGAGGAACAAGACGCCGCGATGGGCGAGCGAGACTTCCCCGGGCTTGGCCCGCAATCCGCCGCCGATGAGGGAGGGCAGAGAGGCCGAGTGATGGGGATCGCGAAACGGTCGGTTGCGCATCAGCCGACCGTTGGTCAATTGGCCGGCGATCGAATGAATCATGGAAACCTCCAGCGCCGATGCTGGATCTAAGGGCGGCAGCAGCCCCGGCAGCCGCTGGGCCAGCATGGATTTACCGGCGCCGGGCGGTCCCACCATCAACAGGTTATGGCCACCGGCCGCCGCCACTTCCAGAGCACGCTTGGCAGTCTCCTGGCCCTTGATATCGGCGAGGTCGAGAGGATGCTGCGATAGCGCCTCCATTTGGGGCACCGGCCGCGAAAGCGTCTGGCTTCCCTTGAAATGATTGACCAGCGCAATGATGGAGGCGGGTGCCAGGACGGCAAGATCGCCCGCCCAGGCCGCCTCGCTGCCCTGGGCCGCTGGGCAGATGAGGCCGCGCCCGGCGGCCAAGGCCGATATGGCCGCCGGCAGCACGCCGGCCACCGCATTGATCCGCCCGTCGAGGCCGAGCTCGCCCAACACGGTGTAGCCGGCGAGATCATCGGCCGACAACACGCTCATAGAGGCCAGCATCCCCAGCGCGATGGGTAGGTCGAAATGACTGCCTTCCTTCAGGAGATCGGCCGGGGCCAGGTTGACCGTGATGCGCTGGGGCGGCAGCGCCAGGCCGATGGCGACCAGTGCGGCGCGCACTCGCTCCCGGCTCTCGCCCACCGCCTTGTCGGGCAGCCCCACTACCGTGAAGGCCGGCAGGCCCGGCGCCAGCTGCACTTCGACGTCGACCTCCCGGCAATCGATGCCCTGAAAGGCCACGGTCTTGACCCGTGCCACCATCGGTTGAGACGCCCCCCTCTGCTCGCCTCATCTTAGGCGGGCGAAGGGCCGCTCGCCAAGGCGCCATGGCATGGTAATGGCGCCGCGGGTCACTCTTGCCTGGAAGCGCCACATTGCGCTCCTGCCAAACCTGCCGCGCACTCAAACAAAGGGGAGCTGCGTAACGATTGCCTTGGGCGATCCGATTGGATGGTGGATCTCCACGCGATCGCCGAGTTGCACGGCGTCGACGAGACCGATGCCGATGCTGCGGTCGAGTTCGAAGGAGTATGTGGCCCAGCGCACCTCGCCAGTGCCGCATCGTCCAGATGCCCGCAGCGGCAGCGCCGCGTTGCCTTTTTGCCATTGGGCCCTATCACATTGAGATCGTTGAAAGTCGCCCTTTACGTTGGGGACCCGACGGCCTAGGCGACCCCTTGCGGCGCAAGCGCAACGAATCCGGCCTTCATAGGCAGCAGGCGGCTGACCGGATAGCTGTGAGTGAATGGACCTATGCCAACTGGGAGAACGGACGGACAACACCGGGCATTATCGTCTACCGTCGAATCGTCGAGTTCCTCGGCTACTACCCACATACCCAGCCCAGGACCCTCAGCGATCGGCTCCGCAAGATCCGGCGTTGTCACGGGCTGACCAGCCGGCAGGCTGCCCGGCTCGCCGATGTAAATCACGAAACGTTCCTCAAATGGGAGCGTGGGCTGTGGACCCCGACGGTTCTGACGCGAGAGAGACTGGACCAATTTCTCGAAAGGTTTGAGCGGGATCTAACGGGTGATTGCCCAGCTACCGGCGGCTAAGAATTCTCAAGCGGACATCGGAGCCGGCTAGGCGGATCTCCGAGTTTTAGCCAAAGCCCGACCAATTTCGGGTTTCCCGAATGCTCTCGGAGAGCTTCGCTAGGTCGGGATCCGACAACATCTCTAGGGCGCGCTGATACAACCGAGATTGGGTCGGACTGGAATCGTCCGGATCCTCGAAGCCCTTTCGCAATTAACTGTCGCGCGCAAGATCGTCGCGCAAGATCGTATGGTGGAGGAAATCTTGAATTGCCATCAGCCGCTCGCAAGAAGGGGGTGGGCCAGCGGCGTTCGGCTTCCAATCAGCGAAAGGGATCAAGGAAATGCCTACAATCACCACGAAGGACGTCACCGAGATTTTTTATAAGGACTGGGGTTCGGGTCAGCCCATCGTGTTCAGCCATGGCTGGCCCCTTTCGGTTGACGATTGGGATGCGTAGATGCTGTTCTTCCTGCATCACGGCTTCCGCGTCATCGCCCACGACCGGCGCGATTACATAACTAACTAAAGACGCCGGCCAGCCCCAGGCCTATCGTCAATGATCGACGTTCGGACGATAAGTCCGACAGCCCCGAATCAGTGCAGATTTTTGCAACACTATCAGCACCAACCGGGCTCGCCGAGATATGTGACCGACTCCTCCTTGCTGGGGTAGTCCGAACCTCGCGGCCCGCGAGTGTGAATTAATTTCTTAAAGTATACGCTCCTTGCAGCCGCACACTGCGCTATGCCAACCCTGTCCGCTCGAATTGGGCACCGAAGCTCCTGCGCTCGACCGCCTTTGGATCGCCCTGCAGCACCTCAAATTGGGTCTCCTCACCCTCGCGCCAGAAATGGATATCGAATCGCTGTGTGCCAAGACGAAGGTCGAGCATGGTCAGGTCCGGCAGCCACGCCGGGAGCAGCGGGTCGACGTGCAGCTTTCCCCGCGGTGAGTCCGGCGCGAACCCCAGCATCGCATGCAACAGTGTGAACACTGAGCCTGCCGCCCATGCCTGGGGAACGTTGGCACCAAGATATTGGACCGGAAAGCTGGATTCATCGCGCTCGATGGTTGTATAGAGCTCGGGCAGCTGGTTGGACAGGAAGTGGCTTGCCGCGTCACTGATATCGCGCGCAATCCTCGCCGCCTCGGCGCTGAAACCATACCGTTTGAACCCGAGTGCAATGATAGCGTTGTCGTGTGGCCAGACTGATCCGGTCTGGTAGTTGTATGGATTGAACGCTGGGTGCAGGGCTGAAAGCGTGCGGATTCCCCAACCGCTCCACATGTCTGGCGCCATCAGACGGCTCACAACCCTACTGGCCCGCTCCGGCGGCACGATGCCAGACCACAGGCAATGCCCCGGGTTGGAGGCCACCGAAAGAACTTTCTTTTTCTCGCCGTCCAGTGCAAAGGCATAGAAGCCCAACTCCTCATCCCAGAATGCGTCGTTGAACCGTTTGAACAGCGCCACCGCTTTCCTACGTAGCTCGCTGGCGCGGCCAGGCTTGCCAAGCTCATCGAATACCTGGGCCATGCGCAGCCAAGCGTCATAGACATAACCTTGTAACTCGCAGAGCGCTTTTGGTCCCCTCACCAGCGATCCGTCCGGATAGACCACGCTGTCTCCAGAGTCCTTCCAGCCCATGTTCTCATAACCGACTGGAGAACGGGTCTGGTACTCTTGGAACCCATCGCCGTCGCGGTCGCCGTAATTGTCAATCCAGGACAGACATCCCTCGGCGGTCCCGAGATGCCGTTCCAGCAGCGCCCTGTCGCCGGTCGCCCGCCAAGCCGCATGGAGGGTGATCAGATAGAGCGGCGTGGCATCGGCTGTACCGTAGTAGGGCGTGTGCGGGATCAGCTTGAAATGAGCGAGCTCGCCGTAGCGGACTTCGTGCAGGATCTTGCCGGGTTCTGCGTCGCGGAAGTCGTCCTCATTCTTTGCCTGAAGCGAGCTCAGGATGTCAAGCGCGCCACGAGCGAAGTCCGGGTAGATGAGCAGGTTCTGTAGTGAAACGATTAGGCTGTCCCGGCCGAAGAGCGCCACAAACCACGGCAAGCCAGCCGCCGGCAGGAAAACCATGTGATCCGTGCCGGCGATTGGCAGGCGGAGTGCGGCCATGTCCTCAAGCGCCTGGTGATAAAGGCGGTAGAACTCCTCGTTGCTCGTGCGGACCTTCAGCACAGACCGCAGCCAGTCCGAGAGCGTTTCGGCGTGGTGCGATTCTTTGTGTTGGTCGACGCAGTCATTTGGGGGCGCGAACGATCGCTCGCCGTCCAACAGCGTATAGAGCAAACAGCAATGCCATGCCTCGCCGGCATCGAGGTCGATTTCGAAGCTGAGTCGGCCATTGGCATACACCGCCCTAGCCTGGCGATGCACTGGAGCAACCGTTACGGCGCGGACGAAATCCCCATTACGATAGATCGTCTGAAGCTGCTGCTTCGTCTCAGACCACTTCGTGGTGATCTGACCGCGGCGCACGATGCCGCCGGACTTCACTTCGAAAATGTCCGCGAAGTCGCAACGCACCCCGATCTCCAGCTGAAAGCGAGCCCTTTTCACGCTGTTGTTGGTGATGTCGAGATCCTCGTGCATTCCGCCGTTGATCCATCGGCTGATGATGAGGCCGAGCGTGCGCAGAGGGATGATGCCCTGCCCGGTGGGTATGTTTCGATTGGTAAGATAAATGCGTGACGCGTAGTAGCTGATCGCGCCACCATTGAGGAGATCCCAGGGTTCACCGTTGGCGTAGATGGCCCAGCTGCTGACGACGCGGGTGTCACGAAAATAGAGCCCCTTCTCGCTTGGCCAGTTGATCTGCCCGTCTGGTTCACTGACCAGGACGGTCTGGCCCTGGTGGATAGAGACCTGGTGCGGGCCGACCTGAACCTTGAATGCCATGATGTGCTCCGCGGCTGTGGTCGCTCAACGGCGACAGGTCGTCTATGACTACTGAGGAATGATAGCGCGAACAGCGCGTTCGCGCCGTCTGCGAATTGGCGCGACTGATCCGCTGCGCCGCCACGACGACCGTGGTTGGACTAAGCGCGGTAGTGTCCTACTCTAGGCTGCGGGCGATCATGAGCCCGACCATCTCTGCCTAGCTTAAAATTCCCACAAGGGAGACGCACATGCGCCCGCCCCTCCTAAAGCCCGCGAAACCGAGATAACAATCAGCACGCATTAGTGCAATGCCGAATGTCAGCCTGGGGCACCAGCACGAACTTGTCGAATAGGCGCTAGCTGATCCCTCTTCGGGTGCTTTGCCGACGGCTTCAGGATTATTGCTGGACAGTGAAGTTTGAACCAAAAGCGGGAACAATGGCTGCTTCAGGGGCGGTGCGCACTCGGCCACGTGGCATCTAAGTGTGTGGAGTTGAGTGCTTAGTCTCCGGCATGAAAAACCAGACAATAACAACTGCTACACACCCGATCAGGGCCATGACGAGGAAGCCGGTTGCGCGGCCAACGCTCTCCGCGATCAGGCCAGAGAATGTGGTGCTGATGGAAGCGCCGATGCCAGAGATGACGCCCACAACGCCTTGGGCCAAATTGAATCGGCCAGTGCCGCTCGTGAGGTCGGCAATGATCAATGCTTGCAGCACACCAAGCATAGTCCCGCTGATCCCGTCCAGGATTTGCACGGCGACAAGAAGCGTTGGGTCGGCGATCAAGGCGAACAGCACGGCCCGGATCGGCAAGGCGCCGAACCCAATGAGCAGCAGCGGACGGCGCCCCCAGCTTTTGGCCTGCCGACCCGCCCATGGCGCGCTAAGGGCGACGAGGATCTGGGGCACGATGACGAGTCCGGAAAGGATGAGCGCGGAACCGCTTCCCTCCCTATGGGCAAGCGTTCCGCCGATCAATGGCAACATCGAAGCATCGACGATCTGAAACAGGAACAAGCAACCCGCAAAGATCAGCAGATAGCGGTTCTTCCACAGTGCCCGGCGGCGTACTCGAGGAGGCTGTGTGGAGTGGTGGTGATTGGGTGCGCCGCATGAGCGGCCAAAGTGAATGTCGCTGGCGCGGATGCGGGCGAGTGCAATCAGCGCCGGCAGCATGAGTACGGCAGTCGTAAGCAAGATATCGCGGTTCGACAGAGAATATCCGAGGAGGCCGAAAACCCCGGCCGCCGTCAAGCTGCCGGTGGACTTGAACCGCTGATTGCGCCCGAGCCGCTCACCCAGCAGGTGGTGGCCGACGAGGCCGAGGCTTATGGAGGCAATTCCCGGTCCGAGAAAACCGCCCGTAATACCTGCAGCATCAGGGCCACCGAAACGGGGATAAACTCCGGCCAAAGGGCGATGACGAGAGCGCCGAGGCCGACCATGACGGGACCTGCGGCGACTAAAAGCCTTTTCGACTGAACCACATCGAGAAGCTCGCCCCCTGGCAATTGGGCCAACAGCCCGGCAATGCCGCCGGCGCTCAACACAAGGCCGATCCTCTCTTGGGACCAGCCCTGACCCCCGAGAACGAGGGCAACGAACGGCCCAAAGCCAGCCAAGACGCCCGCCACAAAAAAGTTGACTCCGTCGAGAGCCCGCAAGCTTTGACCGGATGGCGCGCCGCTTGCGCCGAACGATTGTGCTGTGGCGGTCGTCAACTCATTGTCCCCCGGTCCGTCGGACCGCTTATGCCAGTTTGGCGCATGCGCCGGAATTACCGCCACAGTATCCTGAGAATCACCGCCCGTCCGCCTCCGGGCGCTTCACGAACAATCCCGGTCTAACGATTAGGCGCAGCCCTAGTTAGCAACGCAGACAGCAAGTCACCTGCCATTGAATAGGCTCAGGCGATTGATAGCGACCGTCTCCATTTCCTTGAGCGGTCTGCTGTAGATCTTGTATGGCACTACCTCGTCGGAGCTCTCCGCCAATGCCGCCTCGAGACCTCGCCGCCAAGCGAGGCGCATTTCGGTGTTGATGTGGACGATCGTGACCCCGGCCGATATCGCTCTTCGGAAATCGTCGTCGTCGGTTCCCGATCCACCGTGGAGGGTGAGGGGCAATCCCGTGGCGGTCGCGATTTCCGAGATGCGGCCAATATCGAGGCGCTTTTTCACGCTGCCGCTGATCATAGCCTTGAGAAGGCCATGCATATTTCCGACCGCTGGAGCCAGCACATCGACCCGCGTGGCTTCAGCAAAGCGCTTGGCGTCTTCGCTCGTTGTCAAAATCCGGGAACTCTCGGGCACCGTGTCGTGGATCTCTGAGCCGCTGCCGATGTTGCCTAACTCACCCTCGACGATAATTTGGAGATTAACCGACTTCACTGCATCGACGGCCTGTTTGGTAAGATTGATATTCGTTTCCAGGGGATTGGTCGAAGCGTCGAAGCCGATCATGTCGTAGCCAGCCGTTGCTGCCTCGACGGCCCCTTCCAGGGAGTGAGTGTGATCCGCGTTGAGGAAGATCGAGCCTCTCTCGCAGGCTGGCTACCATGGCGGCAACATCGCGGACGCCGAAGAACTCGCGCTCGCCTTCAGAAGTCCCGACGATCACGGGCACCTTCAACTCTCGGGCGGCCTCGGTCACTGCCTTCAGTGCAATGAGGTAAGAGACATTGAAGTGACCGATCGCAAGGTGCTGACGCCGGGCGTCGCCCAGTGCCTTGCTCAGAGTTATCATGTCGTGCCTCGCGCTTTAATCTCAAGCTTACGACTAGAGATCGTGGGGCGGCCTATGTGACCTCGCATCCCACATGGTCGCTGTCAGGCATGCTCTAGACTGCACCCATACACGGTCAATGCAACCATTGACCCCACGATATCAAGAGACAAACAAAAGGACTTTCCGAATTAAGAAAGACGCAAGCGCAAGCGCGGCGAGCGACGCCATATAGAGCTGGCGTCTTGCCGCGGAACACGCGGTAGGCGTAGGCCGAGTAGGCAAGCACCACGGACGTGACTATCACGCCGCCGATGACCACCGCGACCGAAAGCGGTACCGGGGGCGCAAGCAAGCCGTTCTCTGTATGTTCGAAATGTATGTTCTGAGTCGGTGTTGTCGAGCCACGGTCTTGACCCGTGCCACCATCGGTTGAGACACCCCCCTCTACTCGCCTCATCTTAGGCGGGCGAAGGGCCGCTCGCCAAGGCGCCATGGTATCGAAATGCCGCGGGGGTCGCTTTTGTGTGGAAGCGCTACATTGCATTCCTGCCAAAGCTGCCCGCGCGCCCAAACAAAGGGGAGCTGCGTAACAATCGCCCTGGGCGGTCGCATCGGGTGATGGGCCCTCACGCCATCGCCACCTGATGACGTCTAGTCCATGATGTCGCGCTTAGTACTCTCGACGAAGGCAAGCACTTCGGCACGTTCCGTCGCCGGAACCTTGGACTTGTCCAATGTGGCTTGCAGATGGCCGGCGAAAAGGCGCCAGTCGGACTCGCTGACGCCCATGCCTCGGTGCGACGTCTTCATGTCGCGGCCAACGTAGAGCAGGGGACCGCCGGCCGATGCGCAAAGAAAGTCGATGAGCAATTGTTTCTCCCGTCGGACGCCATCCTCTCCCCGGTTCGCCCAAAAACGGCCGAGCTGTTTGTCGGTTTGCAGGCGCCCGACCAGATCTTCCGACACGGCTGCGATTGCGTCATATCCGCCGAGGCGCGCGTATAATGTGTCCGGCATATTGCTCTCCCTCGCTCGTGCCAAGGTTCCCAGACGGCGCTGCGCCATCTTAGGCGGGCCAAGGGCCATTCGCCAAGACGCCGTGAAATCCGCTAGTGTCTCAGTTTGAAATTTAACGACGAAAGCCGCGGGCTGCCGGCTGGCATTCGCTGTCGCGACATTCGGCGGAGCCCGTTCGACTCTAGCCGCCATCCGCCCAGAGGAGGAGCCTGTGACAAACCCTGAGAAAGCAAGCGACCGCACGCTTGCCGGAAAGTGCCTATGCGGCGCCGTCCACTACTCGGTAGCGGACGAATTCGTCTACGCCGCGAACTGCCACTGCTCGAACTGCCGGCGGGCGACGGGTTCGGCCTTCAAGCCGTTCGCTGGCATCGAGCGCGACAAGCTGGGCATCACCAAGGGCGAGAACAATCTCATGATCTTTGGCGATGAAGACGGCAACGACACGCGCTGCAAGGTGTGCGGCTCGTTCCTCTATTCGGTCGTGCGCGACGGCACCTTCGTCCACGTCGCCATGGGAACCCTCATCGACGATCCGACCATCCGCCCGACTAAGCACATCTTCGTCGGCTCCAAGGCGCCGTGGTTCACAATCGCCGACGAGCTCCCCCAATACGAAGAGCATGTGGTGGTCGCCGGACCTGCCGGCGGATAGGCTTGCTGCCCTCCATGCCGATGCATTCTGCCGGACCGCAGCGACCCTTGGCGCTCCAAGGGGTAAGCGACGGGCTAAATTTCAAACTGAGGCACTACCTGGAATCCCGATGGTGACCGGCGTAGAACTGGCGGGGCGGTCTAAGGTGGGCGATCGCAGACGCAATGAATCGAGGAGAATGCCTATGGACCGTCCCCCGCTTCCCCCTTTCAGCGCCGAGACCGCCGTCCAGAAGGTGCGCCTGGCCGAAGATGCGTGGAACACGCGCGAGCCGGCGCGGGTGGCGCTCGCCTATACGAGCGACAGCCGCTGGCGCAACCGCGCCGAATTCCTCCAGGGGCGCGAGGCCATCGAAGCCTTCCTGACCCGCAAGTGGAACCGGGAGCTCGACTACCGCCTGATCAAGGAGCTCTGGACCTTCCGCGAGAACCGTATCGCCGTGCGCTTCGCCTATGAATGGCACGACGACAGCGGCCAATGGTTCCGCAGCTACGGCAACGAGAACTGGGAATTCGACGAGCACGGTCTGATGCGGCTACGCATCGCCAGCATCAACGATGCGCCCATCAAGGAAGCCGAGCGCAAATATCATTGGCCACTGGGCCGCCGCCCCGACGATCACCCCTCGCTGAGCGATCTCGGGTTCTGAGGGAGTAGCAATGAGCGCCAAGGTCACTTTTTGGCTATTTGATGCCGGCCTCGGGTAGCCCCACGCTACGATGTCTGGAACCCTCGCCGAAGGGGGACATTGCCGATCACCGTCGTTCCCTTTGGTGAGACCGCATTGGCCTCCGGCGGGTGCTTGCGTGGCTCACCTCTCCCCCGGCTCGAAGCTCCTTATCCTCACCAGTTTCTCCCGTTTGGCTGGAGGGCCACTGTTCCGCTTCCGCTACGGATCACGTCGTCATATGAACCCTTAGAAATCGAAGATGTCACCGAGGATGGATTTACGCTTGCGGCGATCCCCGGCGCGGTGGTCGTCGTCGTCGTTGTCGCGATAGTGGCGATCCTCGTGGTCGCGGCCGCGATGCTCCGGCTGGCGGCGCGGCTGGTCGTGGCTCCCGCCGGCAGGTGCCACGGAGGTCGTGGAGCGCTCGATGATTTTGTCGGGTTCGCCGCGGTCGAGCCAGACCCCGCGGCATTTCGGGCAGTAGTCGATCTCTACGCCCTGGCGGTCGGCCATCACTAGATCGGTCGCACAAGTTGGACACTTCATGCACGAATCTCCTCGCTCACGATGAGGATTTGGGGCGCTGAGTTCGTGCACCTCGAGATGGGTGCAATGACCGAGCGGTCAACCTCTATCGCGACATCTCAGCGCTCGTGAAGTAGCGGATAGCGCCTGCCAGTTGGCGCCCGGCATGTGGTCCCATCCGAGCGCGGTCTGTAGTGAATGCCGGCCCCCCATAGTAGTGCAATGCGCACCACCGGCTGCAAGTTACGTTGACAAAATGAGGGTCGGGCATTAGATGCAGAAGCATTGGGGAGTAGCTTCCGCCGGTTCCAGGCGGGTCCGTGTCAACATGCTCGCGCGGTAGCGCGTGGCACGGTCAGCAGGCGCACGGAGTTCTGCTTCGCGAGACCAGTACGTAACTGAGGCCGTTCCGGCAGGTCTCAGGGTGCGTACTGTTTCCGTCCGGTGGTCTCCGAATTATGAACCCGTTCTCCACCATCATCCTGGCATTGAGCATGTCGACCGATGCCTTCGCCGCAGCGCTGGGCAAAGGTGCAGTTCTCGATCGCCCGCGTCTGGGCGATGCCCTCCGCGTCGGCCTTGTATTCGGAATCGTTGAGGCGATCACGCCCGTGATCGGTTGGGCAGCTGGCTTTGCTGCGAGTGCGTACATCGCCGCAATTGATCATTGGATTGCATTCGCTCTGCTTTCCGCTATCGGCGGGAAGATGATCTGGGACGGCATGCGGCGCCCCAATGAGCAGGCAAAGCCAAGGCGGCATTCCTTCGGCCTGCTGCTAACGACAGCCATCGGTACCAGCATCGACGCAATGGCCGTCGGCGTAACTCTTGCCTTTCTCAACGCCAACATCATTGTAATCGCGCTTGCTATCGGGCTGGCAACATTCGTGATGACCACGATCGGAATTTTGCTAGGCCGCGTCCTTGGTGGAAAGTTCGGCCGCATCGCCGAGATTCTCGGAGGCGTCGGATTGATCCTCATCGGCGCCAAGATCCTGATCGAGCATACCCTAGGCGGCTAGTGAACCGCTCCGTCCCGGGTGTTAAGTTGTGCTTCTGCGACCGGGCAATTTCGCGCCTGCCCGCGCCTCAGTTCGCCGAGATGGATTCCCGGTGTCTGGGCAGAAGTATTTCTCGGGGGTTACCTTATAGCGCCGGGCGGCGTTTCCCCCTGTGGAGTGGCGCCGGCACCCTGTCGGCCGAAGAGAGCCACCGTGTGCCCCTGCTGCGCCCCCTCATGTTCTACGACCGCAGCAAGAGCCACGCCCGACGATGGTGCAGCATGGCAGTCTGCGGCAACCGTGCCAAAGCCACGGCCCACCGTGTCAGAGATCGCCGAGCGCGTTCGGCGCAGCTGAAGACGCCCGCCGGATCGAAGTCCAGGCAGTAACGCCGGCATCACCCTAAGTCGGATTGTCCAGGCTGAACACTTCCGCTTGGTCGTCGTAGGAGAAGAGCTCGCCAAAGCGGCCCCAGGAGATCACGGTCTGCAGGGTCTCGGTGGCGTCCTCCTCGCTCAACTGGTCCTCCAGCTCGGTTTCGAAGCGCACCCGGGGTGCGCGATGGCCGGGCCGTTCGTCCAGGACCCGGCGAATATGGGCGGCCAGCGGCACATAGCGGCGCAGTTGCTCGGCAAAAAGCCGCTTGCGCGCCTCCTGATCGGAATCGACGAAATGACGGCCGGCATCGGTCAAGGTGATGTCGCCCTCGGCCAGTTCGGCAAAGCCGAGAATCTGCAAGCCCTCGGCGATGGGCAGGAGATCGTCGACCTCGAGCTGGAGCGCGCCGGCGATCTGGGGCAGATCGGCCTTGCCGTTATAGGGCGCTGCGGCCAGCGCCTCCATGAGGCCGGCCAGCGTATTGGCGGAGACATGAGAGAGATGGTGGGGCAGCGCCTTCGCCGCCGCACCCGCCGCCCGCTTGGCCACCCGCGCGGTCATGGCGGTATAGATACTGTCCACCAGAGCGGTGAACCGTGGATCGAGGCGATTTCGCGGGCGTGGGATGTCGATGGCGAATTCGGCGGCGATATGTCCCGGATTGTCGGCCAGCAACAGTATGCGGTCGCACATCAGCACCGCTTCCTCGATGTTATGCGTGACCATGAGCACGGAGCGGATGGGCAGGCGCCCCTCCGTCCACAGCTCCATCAGATCGGTGCGCAGCGTTTCGGCCGTCAACACGTCGAGCGCCGAAAAGGGTTCATCCATCAGCAGGATGGCAGGATTGACCACCAGCGCGCGGGCAAAGCCGACGCGCTGGCGCATGCCGCCGGAAAGCTCGCGCGGGTATGCCGATTCAAATCCGTCCAGGCCGATCAGATCGATGGCGGCCAGTGCGCGCTGGCGCATCTCGCGCTCGGCCACGCCCTGGGCCTCCAGCCCGGCCTCCACGTTTTCCAGCACGCTCAGCCAGGGAAAGAGGGCGAAAGTCTGAAAGACCATGGCGATGCCCTCGGCCGGTCCCATGACGGGTTTTCCGAGATAGACCACCTGGCCTGCTGTGGGACGCGCCAGCCCGGCGACGATGCGCAGCAGCGTGGATTTACCGCAGCCCGAGCGGCCGAGCAGGCCCACGATCTCATGCTCACCCAAGCACATGTTGACGTTTTCGATGACCACGCGCTCGGCACCCGAAGGGCGCACAAAGCCCTGGCGCACATTGCGTACTTCGAGGAGTGCCTCTGCCGCAGAAGCCATGATCGAGCCCTCCCTCAATCGAAACGGAAGCGCCGCTCGGCCAGCCGATAGAGCGGGCGCCAGAGCAGGCGGTTGGTCAGAATGACATAGACCGACATCACGGCAATGCCGAGAATGATGCGCGGGAAATCGCCCGCCACGGTCGCCGCCGCGATATAGGCGCCTAGGCCGTGGGCGGCAAGGTGGGTGTCGCCCCAGCTGACGGACTCGGCCACGATGCTGGCATTCCAGCAGCCGCCCGAGGCGGTGATGGCCCCGGTCACGTAATAGGGGAAGACGCCGGGCAGCGTCACCTGGCGCCACCATTGCCAGCCGCCGATGTGCAGGTTTGCCACCACGTCCTTCAGATCGTTGGGAAAAGCGCTGGCGCCTGCGACCACGTTGAACAGGATGTACCATTGAGCGCCCAGGATCATGAGCAGGCTTAGCCAGATGTCCTGATTAAGCCCGAAGCGCACGATGGCGAAAACGGCGATAGGGAACAGAAGATTGGCCGGAAAGGCGGCCAGGAACTGGGCCACCGGCTGGGCTTTCTGCGCCAGCTTGGGCTTCAGCCCGATGATGACGCCCAGCGGCAGCCACAGCAGGCTGGCCAGCGCAATCAGGGCCGCCACCCGCAAGAAGGTAATGAAACCCAGGCCGAGGGCGGTCCACAAATCGCTCCACCCGAGTTCGCCCGCAACCGTGTGCGCCGCCTGCCAGACGACATAGGCGGTAATCGCCGCCACGATCGCATACCACAACCCCTCGCCGAGCGCGTGCAAGCCGGGCGAGGCGGGACCGGGCGTGGCGCGGGTCAGCCGCAGTCCTGGCCAGATCGCAATGCGGCGCAGGAGGCGACCCAGCGGCGCCACGGTCGTGTTGAGCAGCCGCGTGCGGCGAAACAATCGCAGCAGCCAGGACTCCGGCCCCGTCTGGCCGACGCTGAGTTCGACCCGGAATTTGTCGGCCCAGGCCACCAGCGGGCGGAAGAGTAGCTGGTCATAGAGGAGGATCACGGCCAGCATGGTCAGCACCGCCCAGCCGATGGCGCCCAGATCGCGCTGGTCGATGGCGAGCGCCACATAGGAGCCCACGCCGGGCAGGCTGACCGTATGGCTGCCCACCGCGATCGCCTCCGAAGCGACGACGAAGAACCAGCCGCCGGACATGGACATCATCATGTTCCAGATCAGGCTCGGCATGGCAAACGGCACTTCCAGGCGCCAGAACTTCTGCCAGGCGGTGAAGCGGAAGCTGCGGCTAACCTCCTCCAGATCGTGCGGCACCGTGCGCAGCGATTGGTAGAAGCTGAAGGCCATGTTCCAGGCCTGGCTGGTGAAGATGGCAAAGATGGCGGCGAACTCCGCCCCCAGCACGCTGCCCGGAAACAGCGCCAGGAAGAATGTGACCGTGAACGAGACGTAGCCCAGCACCGGTACCGACTGCAGCACGTCGAGGATGGGAATCAGCACCAGCTCCGCTCGCCGGCTTTTGGCCGCTGCCGTCGCATAGGTGAAGGTGAACAGCAGGGATGCCGCCATGGCGGCCAGCATGCGCAGCGTCGTGCGCAGCGCGTAGCCGGGCAGATATGCGGGATCCAGCGAAAGGGCGATGGTCTGGGGCGCGGCCAAGGGCGCGGTCATTTCCCGCGCGCCGGCGGCGAACAGGAACAGCATTCCCAGGATCAGCGGCACGGCCAGCAGATCCCAGCGATTGGGAATCACGCCCCGAGGAATGGCCGAAATGCTCGGCGGAGACCAGCGCATGGCCGCACCTTTTTTGCTCGGCTTGCCACTGCGCCCGACCGTCGTCTTCCGGCGCCTGCTTCGCCCCGGGCCTGTACTCCTTGACCGCGTGACTGTCAACGCAAGCAAGATGAATGTCGCGTCATGTTGCGGCGTCACGGTGGGCCCGTCAGGGCGAGGACCCACCATCGCGCTCGGCGTGGGAATGCATTCTAGATGCTTCATGCCCGCGCATGCGGGCCGGGGATAGTGCCCTCAAAAGAAACGGGGGAGGTCGATGGGCCTCCCCCGTTGAGACACTCGATCTTGTCGCCCGAGTTACTTGCGCAGGTTGGTCCAGATCTTGTTGTAGACCTCCAGCACGGGCCTCGGGCAGGGCGGCACGAACTCCGGCGTCGGCGAACCGTCCGGCGCCTTGATCTCCGGCGAATTGGCGAAGGATTCCGGCAGGAATTTGTCGCTGCCTTCGATGCCATTGCCGTAGCTCGCGAACTCGGAGATCAGGGCGGCGTTCTGCGGATCCATGACGAAGTTCTGGAAGGCCTTGGCGTTCTCCATGTTCGGCGCATCCTTCAGCACCGCCACGTTGTCCATCCAGCCTTCGATGCCTTCCTTGGGGTAGGCGTATTTGACCGTCGGAACCTTTAGCCGAATGCGCCGCGAGTCGCCATTCCAGTCCTGGGTCACGTCCACGTCGCCGGAGGTCATCTTCGGTTCAGTGTCATAACTGATGGTCCGCCAGTAGGGTTTCGCACTCACCAGCAGGTTGTTGACCTTCTTCAGGTTTGCGGGATCGGCGCCACAACGCGGCAGACCGAGATAGCGCTCGGCCGCATGGATTACCGACATTTCGTCGTCCAGCATGTTGATCCGGCCTTTCAGTTCGTCGGGCGGATTGAACAGGATGGCGTAGGTGTCGATGTCGCCCTTGTACTTGGCGGTATTGACGCCGAAGGCCGTGGTGCCGAACTGCCAGGGCACGGTGTAGTTGCGGCCTGGATCCCAATAAATGGTCACGAACTGAGGCTTGACGTTCTTGAAGTTCGGCATTTGGTTGGGGTGTGTTTCCGCCAGCATGCCTTCTTCGATCATGATCTTCACGGTGTAGTCGGAGGGCACGACAATGTCATAGCCCGTGCCCCCGGCGCGCACCTTGGCCAGCATGGTCTCGTTGGAGTCATAATCGTCGAGCGTGACCTTGATGCCGGTTTCTTTCTGGAATTTTTCGATCAGCTTGGGGTTTGTGTAGTTGCCCCAATTGAAGATATGCAATTCGCCGCCGGCGATCGCCGGAACGGCGGACAGCATCATGGCGGCCGCACCCGCCAATCCAAGAAGTCGCAATCTCATCTTTCTCTCCCTGATTTTGATCATTGTTGTCGCAAGTATCAGGCTTTGCGCCTGCGGGCGATGATGAAGGATAGTGTCACAAATATGATCGAAACGCCCAAGAGAATCGTGCTCATGGCATTGATCTCGGGCGTCAGGGGCAATCGCGTGTGATCCCAGATGAAGAGCGGAAGCGTGGTCTGCCCCGGACCGGCCACCAGCTGGGTGATGGTGAAATCGTCGAAGGAGACAATAAAAGCAAGGGCGGCCCCTGCGCTGATCCCTGGCATCAGCAGCGGCAGGGTCACTCGCCTGAAGGCCTGCCACGGGGTGGCATAGAGGTCGGCGGCGGCCTGCTCCAGGGTCAGGTCCATATCCTCCAGCCTGGCCCTGATAGGCAGATAGGCGAAGGGGATGCAAAAGACGGTATGGACCAGTATCAGATTGCCGAGCCCGAAGCTGATATGGGCGAGGGAGGCAATGAGCGCGAAAAAGGAGAGGCTTGCCACCGCCGTGATGATCTCGGGCACCATGAGGGGCAGATTGATTACCACGAAGGCTGTGTTCTGGCCGGGCCAGCGCCGGGTCCGCGTGGTCGCCAGCGCCGCGGATGTCGCCACCAGGGTCGAAACGATGGTCGCCGTGATCGTGATCTTCAGGGTCGTGAGAGCCGCGTGATGGAAGCCCTCGTTCTGAAATGCGGTTACATACCAGTTGAGGCCGAAGCCGCCCCAGCGAGTCACAGAATCTCCGCCATTGAAGGAGAAGATGGTCAACACCAGGATGGGCGCGTAGAGCAGCACCATGCAACAGATGGCGATGGTGCCGAAGCCCGGCTGGTACTTAAGGTCCAGGAATTTGCGCGGTTTTTGCGGCGCGCGGATCGTGTCACTGAGGCCGGCGGTGTCTGTTATGGCTGGGCTAGCCATGAAGCGCCTGCGCCTTGCCCGTGGTCGTGCGGACGTAGAACAGAAGAGCGACCAGCACGCCGACCATCAGGATCAGCGCCTGGGCCGAGCCCAGCGGCCAATTTCGTGAGGTTCCGAACTGGAGAGCGATGAGGGCGCCGATCATCAAATGCTTGCCACCGCCCAGGATCAGAGGAGTGACATAGGCACCGATGGCTGGAATAAAGACCAGCAGGCAGCCGGCGATGATTCCGGGCTTGGCCAGCGGGATGATGATGCGCCGCAGTACCTTGCCGCGGGTGGCATAGAGGTCGAACCCTGCCTCTACCAAACGGAAATCCATCTTCTCCAGGCTGGCGTAAATCGGCAGCACCATGAATGGCAGGAAGCTGTAGAGCAGGCCCAGCATGACCGCGAAATTCGTGTAGAGCATGACGACTGGCTTGTCGATCAAACCCAGCCAGAGGAGAATATCATTGATCACACCCTCGTCGCGGATAATCAGCATGACGGCCAATGTGCGCACCAGCAGGTTGGACCAGAAGGGAATGGTGATCAGGAAGACCCAGAGCGTTCGCTGCGCGGGCGGGCGCGTGGCCATGAAATACGCAGTCGGGAATCCCAGTGCCAGGCAAATCACCGTGGTCGCCACGGCAAGGAAAATGGAGCGGACGTAGATCACAAGATAGTCGGGCGAAAAGACCAGGGTGCCGTCGAATATGTCGCGCTGGAACAGGAAGGATAGGTAGGCATCGGTGGAGAAATTCCAAACAACGCCGCCATATTGGCCGGCCTCGAGGAAGGAATAGACGACCATGATCAGCAGCGGCAGGATGCCGAACAGCCCAATAATGATGAGGGCCGGGGTGACGAGGCCGTAGCGCGATTTCAGCCAGCGGCGGCGCAGGAAAGCCTGGGCCGCAGCCGCGCGCTCCGTGGGCGCCGGGATGTCAACCGCGGCCACGTTCAATCCTGCAGCATGCGGGCAGCCCCCGGCGGAACGTCGATGCCGACCTTGTCGCCGACGGCGAAGGGGGCTCGACCGTCCACTGCGTTCTGCACCCGCACATTCAGGCGCAGGCTGTCGGCCAATCGAACCTCATAGTTGGTATCGGTGCCGACATAGACGCTCTGCGCCACCGTGCCCGTCTCGCCACCACGCTTCAGCGTGATTTTTTCCGGCCTGAGGGCCAGCGTCACCTTGGCTCCGGCGCCGGCGGCGCTGAGATTCGCGGCGGGGCTGGCGAGAACGTCGAGCCCGCCGGCGCTGCGGCAGCGCAGGTAATCGCCCTCCCGTCCGGCGACGGTTGCCTCGACAAAATTGGTATCGCCGATGAAATCGGCGACAAAGCGGTTCACCGGTCGCTCATAGATGTCGATGGCGGCACCCAGCTGCTGGATCTGACCCTTGCTCATGACCGCGATGCGGTCGCTCATGGTCAACGCCTCTTCCTGGTCATGGGTCACGAAGATGAAGGTGATGCCGGTGGTGCGTTGCAGGTTCTTCAATTCGCTGCGCATTTCCTGGCGCAGCTTCAGATCCAAGGCCGACAAGGGCTCGTCGAGCAGCAGCACCTCGGGATGATTGGCGAGCGCCCGGGCGAGGGCCACACGCTGCTGCTGGCCGCCGGAAAGCTGGGCTGGTTTGCGCCCGCCCAGGCCCTTCAGCTTGACCAGCGCCAGCATCTCCTCGACCACGTCCGCCGCCTTCTCGCGCGCCGCGCCCCGCATTTCCAGGCCGAAGGAAATGTTCTGGGCGACGCTCATATGGGGGAAGAGCGCGTAGCTCTGGAAGACCGTGTTTACCGCCCGCTGGTAGGGGGGCAAATGCTCCACGGGGTTGCCGTTGAGCAGGATTTCGCCCGCTGTGGGCTGTTCGAACCCGGCGATCAGGCGCAAAAGCGTGGTCTTGCCGCAGCCCGAAGGGCCGAGAAGGGTGAAAAACTCGTTCTGCCGGATGGCGACTGAGACATTGTCCAGCGCGCGGACCGCATCATGTCCGCCGCCAAATACCTTCATCACGCCGCGTGCTTCGACCGCCGCGATATCCGCCAAATCTTCCACTCCCACACCGGCGCCGTCATGGCGCGGGCGGGAAAATCTAGGGGATATACCCACATCCGCCAAGCCTTTCCTGCCTGTTCCCCGGCGCGCCGAGCCGTGCGGCGGGTTTTGATATCGGTTTCAATGCCTTGTCCTGGCCTTGCCCGCGGCACGCCTCTTGCGATTGAGCAATGCCGGGGGGCAAATCTGACGTAATCTGGCGCCCAGGTTCGCTATCGGGCGGATCTTTCAGCGGGACCAGTCAGTTTGCGCCCACATCCTTCTCCGGTCTCGCGGGCTGAGCGCGCGCGCGGCATATTTTTCATGTTGCTGGCCGCTTTCCTGTTCTCCTGCATGGATGCCCTGGTGAAGCTGGCGACCGTTCGCCATCCCACCGGGCAGATCGTCTTTTTCCGCAATGTCGTCGCCCTGTTGCCCCTCTATTTCTTCGTCCGTCAGGCCGGCGGACTTGCCATTTTGCGCACCCAGCGCCTGGGCCAACATATCCTGCGTTCGCTGGCCGGCATCGCCAGCATGGTCTTGGGCTTTCTTGCCTTTGCTTATATGCCGCTGGCCGATGCCGTGGCCATCGGTCTTTCCGGCCCGATTTTCCTGACCGCCCTCTCGGTGCCGCTCTTGGGCGAGCATGTGGGGTGGCGGCGCTGGGGAGCGGTGTTTGTCGGTTTCATCGGCATTCTTGTCATCACGCGGCCGGGCAGCGGCGTCTTCGGGCTTGCTGCCCTGCTGCCGCTGGGCGGCGCCCTTTTCTATGCCTTTGCCATGGTGCAGATCCGCAAGCTCTCCGGCAGCGAGCCGGCCGCCAACATCGTTTTCTATTTCACCATTTCGGCCATCGTGCTCAGCGCGGTCAGCCTGCCCTGGCAATGGGTCGCGCCCACGCCTCTCAGCCTGGTCTATCTGGTCGGCATCGGCCTGGTGGGCGGCTTTGCCCAGATGGCCATGACCCATGCCTTTCGGCTGGCGCCGGTGGCGGTGGTGGCGCCCTTCGACTATACGGCGCTGGTCTTCGCCACGGGCTTCGGCTACGCGATATGGGGGCAGGTTCCGGATCGGTTTGTCTGGGCCGGCGCTGCGATCGTCATTGCCAGCGGTCTCTATATTCTCCATCGCGAAACCGTGCGCCGGCGCCAGGCGGACTAGCCCGCAGAACACCAGGGGCGGATCGTGAAGCTCACCGGCGATGGCATGCTGGTGGAATTCCCCAGCGTGGTGAATGCGGTTGCCTGCGCGGTGGAAATCCAGCGCCGGATGGGCGAGCGCAACCGCGATGTGCCGCAGGACCAGGGGATCGAATTCCGCATCGGCGTGAACCTCGGCGATATCATTCCTCGACGGCCTCCGCAAGGCGGGTCTGCCGGAGTGATGCTCCCCTACGTCCTTAGTGAGACCCGACGTAGGTCCGGTAATGGCACATTCCGGAAACGACACCAGTCACGAATGACGACCGCCCATTGATCTAACGTGGCCTTTGGCAATCCGCCTTAGGCCGCGTTTGACGGTTCGCGGCTCAGTCAGCCTCCGCCACCAGCCGCCGGAAATTCTCG